>Ga0183101_1000088_pt6 | contig 112110 bp, 93 predicted proteins | sample Biomet3_FD_127790 | JGI IMG/M metagenome (GOLD analysis project Ga0183101, IMG submission 127790) | Microbial communities from bioreactor (seeded with sewage sludge) at LBNL, California, USA - Biofuel metagenome 3 | ecosystem: Engineered > Bioreactor > Anaerobic > Unclassified ... | reverse complement strand
CATAAGAATATCTATGCAGTAGTACATGGAAATGGAAAGCCCTCTGCAAAAAGAATATACAAGGCGCTCAAGGATCATATCAAACCCGGTTCAATCCTGATCCATGATGGTGACAAGGCACATAACCTTCTGATTGAGAAGCTTCAATTGAAATCAGAAGTCTATATCGCTGATACACATTCGAAAGAGTATCTGGAGAATATGGCCTTGATCAACAACCTGTGCTCATGGCTGAAAAGATATCTGTTCAGATTCATAGGAATGAAGAAAGAAAATCTGCAGGCCTACTTGAACTGGTTCGTATATCTATTCAGGGTCAAGGGAAATACGGAGCACTGGCCTAAAAACGAGCGTATTTTACGTCATTTAGTACTAGACAGCAGCAGATTTACGCGTGGTTAAGCGATTTGTCAACCACACGATTGTTAACTGTTAGAATTTTCTTTTCAAAATTATATTTTCTTTCATAAATACGCACGCACCAGTGAGACAAAGTAAAGGGATCCTGTAATCACAACACTGCCGTCAAGATTGGTTTCTCTGCGGGCAGTATCCACAGCTTCTTGCCAAGAAGAAATTGTCTCGGCGTGTGGAATGGATAAGCCTTCCACTGTATCCGCACGGGCATTGGTAAACTGGGTAATGATCAAGCGGTCGCAATTGGCCTGCAGTAATTCCGCCATCGCCTGTCCCGGCTTATCTTTTAAGGCACTGAAGACAACCGTCAAAGGACGTGGTAAACATGGAAAGGACGCAATCAAAGCACGCATGCCTTCTTCATTGTGGGCACCATCCACAATTGTCATCGGCTGCTTTCCCATCACTTCAAAACGGCCGGCCCAGCTTGCGTTGTGCAGTGCCTGCTTTGTTAAATCGGTGTGAATATTGATGCCTAACAGCTTGGCACTTTCTAAAGCAAGTGCCGCGTTTCTTTTTTGATAGGAAGCCAAAGAAGACAGTGTATAAATATCATGGTCAAAGCGCAGACTCTGTCCACCAATATCATCAAAGGCAGGACAGTGTACTAAATTTGCATGACTGCGCACAGCTTTATATGCAAATACAGGAAAGACCTTTTCGGGCAGATACCCTAGAACACAGGTTGTATTTTCCTGAATGATGCCCGCTTTTTCAAAGGCAATCTGCTGCAGACGGCTGCCTAAGATATTCATGTGATCGTAGGCAATCGTCGTAATGATCTCAAGATCTGGTTTGGTGATCACGTTGGTATTGTCCAACCGGCCGCCAAGACCACATTCAATCACTGCATAGTCAACGTGCTGATCCTTGAACCACAAAAAAGCGATCAGACAGTCAATCTCAAACATGCCCAGATCTTCTTGTTCGATGGCATCCACATGCGCCATCAGATACTGATGAAAGACATCCTCGCTGATCCATTCCCCATTGATGCGGATCCGATCACGATGGGATACTAAGTGCGGACTGGTAAACATACCGACCTTATACCCATGTGCCATCAGGATCTCTGCTAAGTTGTTGGTCACGGAACCTTTGCCGTTGGTGCCTGCCACATGGATTGTATGGATGGCATCCTGAGGATTGCCTGCGGATGCTAAGATGTGCTTGATTGGCAAAAGGCCATGATTCCGATTCTTACGGCTCATGACCCATTCTTCGTTATAGATTGTCATAGATTGATATTCGGGATCTGCCAGTCAATTGGCGTTTCACCGTTCTTCTCCAGGAAAGCATTTGCTTGTGAGAAATGTTTACAGCCAAAGAAGCCATGATAGGCACTCAATGGCGATGGATGAACTGTCTCTAAGACAAGATGTTTTGTTTGATCGATCATCGCTGCTTTGGTACGGGCGTTTCTTCCCCATAACAGGAAGACGACCGGTGTCTCTTTTTCATTGATCTTTTGAATGACATGATCGGTAAAGATATCCCAGCCATGTCCCGTATGAGAATTGGCCATTCCTTCCCGGACCGTCATCGTCGTGTTCAGTAAGAAGACACCCTGTTTTGCCCAAGGCATAAGATATCCATTGTTCGGAATATCGCAGCCAAGGTCATCGTGCAGTTCTTTATAGATATTCTGTAAACTTGGTGGAATCGGTACGCCGGGATTCACCGAGAAGCACATGCCATGCGCCTGGTGCGGTTCATGATACGGATCCTGACCAAGAATCACGACTTTAATATCCGGATAATCGGTATTCTCAAAGGCCGCAAAAACCTGTGCCCGCGGAGGATAGATTGTCCTGGTCTGATATTCCGTGTGCAGAAATTCTGACAGTTGTTTAAAGTATGGCTGGCTCCATTCTTCCTGCAGCCAAGGCCACCAATGATTATGCTCCAAAAGGATCATCCTTTCTGTATCTGCGGCCGGCGATGAAGGCAATGACGCCAATTGCCGCAAGCCCGGCACCAATGCCACCGAATAAGTACCAGTTTGGTGCTTCTTTTGTTGTGGATGTCGTATCTTCCGTCGTGTCATTCAATGGGGAAGAACTTGCGACCGTGCCATTCTTGCTTTGTATATACGCAGTAACATCTGCGGAAACTAAGCCAAAGTTGCGGGAACCATTGTTCAGTAATACAGTATTGAATTCCTTTGCATCAAAACTGCTGCCTAAAGCATCTTCTGCTTCTTCCCGCAGTTCCATGAAGTACGCCAGTCCGACACCATATGGCACCAGCATGTTTGGATATTCTTCAATATAGGAAATGATGCTTGGTACGGAACTGGTCTGCAGGCCTAACTGCGAATAGTAATCTTTTACTTCCGTCTCATTGTAGCCAAGCCCATTGACTAACAGATCTGTTGTTGCCTCCAGAACATACTGGAAGCCGGTATTCATGGCATAGTAATCTGCCAGCTGGGTATTCATACCGGAGTACTTCCACATCTCATTTTCCGAATACATGGCCCATCCCTCAGTATAGGCAAGATTTCCCATGATCAAACGCAATGGATTTGGATTGGTGCTCATGTAGTAATTGCGCTGATACATATGTCCGGCAATGCCTTCATGAGCCAAGGTCTCATAGAGATTGTTGGCATCACTGATGTTGCTGCCATTGATCTTGATGGAGTTGGATGCCGCATCATCCACTGGGCACAGTACGTAATACGCAACGATGCTGTCTGTCGCAACACTGGCATCCAGATATTCCGCGTGATACGTAAAGGAAGATAATGCTGGGAACTCTTTGCTCAGCTGCTGCTGCAGATAAGTCAGTGTCTCTTCTGGGGTACGTTCCGGTACGGTCTCATCCGTATTCGAATTTGCTAACGTACTCTGTGCTAACGAAAGCTTTGCAATGACATTCTTTAAATAAGTTGTACAGAGATCCACAATCTGCTGGGTTGTCTTACTGGAAGATGTGCTGGTACGCAATGCCGTCTGGTAATACTCTTTGCCCTGCGGCAGATCATAGACGGAATCGCCATACTTGCGGGTGCCCCGCATCTTTTCTAATGCATCTCTTGTCTTCTGGTATGCAGGAATGATCTGTTCCAGTACAATTTTCTGATTCTCGGCAATATACGATGCCTTTTCGGTATCACTTAAGAACGATGCCGCATTGACACTGTTGTTAAAGACATCGATCAACGCATTATCCGTTGTCTTTGCAGTAAAGCCATCAATCCATTCTTCCGTTTCATTTAACTGGGTATTTGTTAAGAAGATGCCTTTTCCAGACTGTTCCTGGGTAATCGAGATTGCTTTATCCAAGTATGCAGGAATGGTCTTCAATACCGAGATGTAATCATCGGTATCTTCTTTATTCCGCATGACAAATTCCGTCATGTTGGTAATTAAATTGGATGTGACATCTGTATTTGGTTCAAACAGCATTTCCAAGTCCATATACTTGGCCTGGTCTATCGCTGCTGTCAGCTGATATTCGTATTCTTTATAGTCTTCCTTCTGGGTATCGCTCAGACTGTCATAATCAAATTCATGCAGCGCATTCAAAGACTTCTGGTTCTCTGCAATCACCGTCTCTTGATCCTTGATTGTACCAATGTTCGCTTCCGGCTTGGTAATGTCATATGCCTTATAATTCACAACGTTGTAATGCATCGTTGTGTAATCTTCTTCATTCATGGCCACAAACTCACTGGTCAGGAAGGCATCAAAGTCAGAACTGCTCTTGGAACTGTCTGCGTAGGCAGCCCATGGATTCATGGATAAGACCATTGCGGCCCCGGTAAATCCTGTCAGTATCTTCTTTAACATTGTCATACGCAAGCTCCCTTCAAAAAGTATCTTCATTATAACGTAAAAGGACGCTCTTTGCAGGGCGTCCTCTTTGCATTAAGCTGACTTTTTCAGATTTGCCTGGGATGCACCGTTGGTCACAACGACCACAACGGTATCCGCATAGCCTTTTTCTTCAATTGCTTTGCGATCAAAGGTCAGCAACTTCTGTCCTTTGGTAATCTTATCTCCCTGTTCCACGAATGTCTCAAAACCTTCTCCATTCATGTTTACGGTATCGACACCAACATGGATCAATACTTCGATGCCATCTTTACTGGTGACACCAATTGCATGTTTCGTTGGGAACAGCATGGTGACACTGCCGTCAAATGGCGCATAGACGATCTCGCCGTCTGGTTCAATGCCTACACTTGGTCCCATCGTCTCAGCAGAGAACATTGGATCACTGATTTCCTTGGCAGGAATGACCTTGCCGCTGACCGGCTGTGTAACTGTACCGGCATCCATTGTGAAGACATTTTCCGTTGGAACAGTTACATTCTTTTCTGCTGCTGCATCATCTTCAGAGGCATCTTCCTTCCAGAGGATGAATGTCAGTAAGAAGGCAACACCGCCGGAGATCAATAATAACAGACCATAGGTCAATGGATTCTGCGCAATTAAGAAGCCTGGAATACCCGTGACGCCGTTTGCGGTCGCACCAATGCTCATGACAGCGCCAAAGAAGGAACCGATGGCAGAGGCAATCATCGCAAAGACGAATGGCTTCATCAAACGTAAGTTGACACCAAAGATGGCTGGTTCCGTAATACCTAAGGAAGCAGATAATGCGGAAGGAATCGCAATGGTCTTTCTCTTGGCATTTCTTGTCTTCAGACCAACAGCTAAGCAGGCACCGAACTGCGCGAAGTTCGCTGCCGATGCAATCGGCATCCAGGTATTTAAGTGACCAGCACCTAACATGCCCAGTTCAATGGTGTTGTACATATGATGTAAGCCCATAACGACAGTCACTGGATAGATAGCACCCATTGCGGCTGCCCCGAATGGATTCGCTACCAATGCGGTCGCAAGTCCAAGCACCCATGTCTCTAACGTGGAGAAGATCGGACCGATGACCATGAAGGTTGCAAGTGCTGTTAATAAGACTGTTGTTAATGGTGTAACGAACAGATCGATCATTTCTGGTACGACCTTGTGTAATTTGATTTCAATCTTGGACATCAGATAGACGGCAATGATGACTGGGATAACATGTCCCTGATAGCCTAACTGATTGACTTGTCCTAATGTATAGCCGCCAATCTGGATTCCCTGACCGAACAGATACCATACTTTATACCCTGCGGCTGCATTCCATCCATTTGTTAATGCTGGATGGACCATCATCAGACCGATGACAGCACCTAAGAAGGTATTGCCGCCAAATACTTTTGCCGCAGAAATTGCGACTAAGACTGGCAGGAACGCAAAGGATGTATTGGCTGCCATATCCAGGAAGCCATACCAATCGGATCCGGCAAACGATGGAATCGCATGTCCTAAGGCTTCGACTAAGCCCATCATCAAGCCGGCTGCTACGATTGCCGGTAAGATTGGAACGAAGACATCACCTAATGTCTTGACTAATCTCTTCCACCAAGGCATGTTGGCAGCTGCCGCTGCTTTGACGTCTTCTTTGGAACCTGCAGAAACACCAGACACAGCGATGAACTCGTCATAGACTTTGTTTACGGTTCCGGTACCAATAATGATCTGCAATTGACCATTGGAACTGAATACCCCTTGTACTCCTTCCGTATCTTCGATTGCTTTGACATCCACCTTACTGCTGTCGACGATGGCCAGTCTCAGGCGGGTTGCACAATGCGCTGCAGAAGCGATGTTCTCTTTTCCCCCAAGATGGCTGAAAATCTCTTCTGCACACTTCCGATAATTCAATGCCATAATTTCTCTCTCCTTATTTTTTTATGAATCACTCAGCGTGGATCAACTGATTGATTTCCGCTACGGTAGGCATGACACGCAATGCCCCTTTTCGAGTTGTCACAATACTTGCGGCCGCATTGGCACGCACCAGCATCTTCTTTAACGCTTCTTCGTTCAAGTTCGCCAGTCCTTCTTCCAATACACTATTTATGACACAGGCACAGAAGGTATCTCCTGCCCCTGTCGTTTCAATGGTCCCCTGCTGTAAGAATGCAGGTGCTTCGGCATGGAAGCCGTTGGCATACGCTCTGCTTCCTTTGGCACCAATCGACAACGTAATCAGTTTCAGGTTTGGATAGGTTTCCTGCAATGCCTGCACACCTTCCTCAAAGTTCCGCTTTCCGGTGAACCATAAGATCTCATTATCCGAGATCTTTAAGATATCCGCCTGTGCCATGCCCCAGGCAATCTGTTCCTTAGCGGCATCCAGAGACGGCCATAATGGTTCTCTGAGATTCGGGTCAAAGGAAATCAGACAGTGACTGTCCTTTGCAATCTGGAGTGCATACTGTGTTGCACTCTTGACTGGTTCATCGGTTAGAGATAAAGAACCGAAGTGGAAGATCTTCGCGCTCTGAATCAGCTGCGCATCAATCTCCTCTTTCTTTAAATTGACATCTGCACCGGGCTTGCGGTAGAACGCAAAGTCCCGGTCTCCGTTTGGCAATTTCAGTACCAGCGCTAATGTTGTATGCACATCTTCGTCATACTTCAGACCAAGGTCAGAAATTCCCTGTTCGACAATTGCCTTGTCAAGCATATGGCCAAAGCCATCCTTGCCAACCTTGCCAAGGAATGCCGTCTTCCGATGGAACCGTGACAGCATACTTAAAACGTTGCATGGTGCTCCGCCTGGATTCGCCTCAAGAAGAGGATTCCCCTGCGGTGACATACCGTTCTCGGTAAAATCAATTAAAAGTTCGCCCAGAGCGACCACATCAAAAGCCTTTTCTTCTGCCATTACTTTTCCCTCAAATCTCTTCTTTGAGTTTACCACCGCAAAAATACAGAAAAAAGGTTCTTTGAAAAACAATCAAAAAAATGATTGTTTAAGCGGTTTATATTGTTAATATATCTAAAGTTTTAACTTTTAAATAGAAAAATATTTCATCTTATTTAACAAGAAACCATATTTATATAACAACATAAAATACACTAAGTTATTTTATTGAACATATATCGTACTTTATCTATCCGACTATTTGGACGACGGGGCTGGCAAACAGGTTCACCGGTAGTAACATGGTACCCTTTTAACTCTGTTAAACAAACACTACGTCCATTTGTAAAGAAAGTTAAATCACTACGATATTCTTGAATACACCGAGCAGGGATTTCTCCACTAAGAATGACCTCATTATTTTTCAATTGAGTGTCTACGATGTTCGCACAATATTTAGGAGCATCGTTGTATGCTCGTGAAAGATATTCCTGTGGCGCATAAATTTTAAAACTAAGATATGGCTCTAACAATTCTGTTCCAGCTTTTTTTAAGACTTGTTCCAATACAATAGGAGCAAGCATCCGAAAATCTGCTGGGGTACTAACAGGGCTATAGTATAAGCCATACTTAAAACAGATTTTACAGTCCGTCACATTCCAACCATACAATCCTTGTTCACAGCCATAGCGTATCCCCTCCATAACTGCATTTTGAAACGATTGATTTAAGTATCCAAGAGAAACCGAGCTCTCATACTGTACTCCGCTCCCTAATGGAAGCGGTGCTACAGATAGACCAATGGAAGCCCAGAAAGGATTCGGTGGAACTTCGATGTGAATGGTATACTCTGCTTTTTTTAACGGTCTTTCCATATAAATGACTGTAGGCTCTTTTATTTCTATCTCCACATGATACTTTTCTTGCAGCAGAGCACAAGTCACTTCCATTTGTACTTTCCCTAAGAAAGAAAGTATGATTTCATGTGTCGCAGAATCCACATAATATCGCAGAAGCGGGTCACTGTCGGAGATTTCTAAAAGTGCATCAAGTAACATTTCCCTTTGTTGAGGTTTGCTCGGTTCAACAGTCGTTTGCAGCAGAGGGAGGGGATTTTCAATTCTCTCTCTCTGTGGCAATAGCTTTGTATCTCCAAGAACACTATTTAACTTCAAAAACTCATTCTGCAAAATAACAATTTCCCCGGAATAAGCCTTATCGATTTTACATAATTCACCATTTATTGAAGTATACATTTCTGTAATTTTTATTTTTTCCTTTTCCGATATTCTAACCGGATCTCGCAAATGCAGTACGCCACTATAAAGACGTATATATGCAAGACGCTGTCTTTTTTCCGAATACTCAATTTTGAAAACTTTTCCGCAAAGTTCAGACTGACCTCGATGTGTTGATGAATAAAATTTATTCGTAATCACTTCTATAAGGTTATCAATCCCTATATTGTTTTTTGCACTTCCGTGATAAACAGGGAACAGGGAACAATTATGAAATCTTATGCTTTCCTCTTGTTCGAGTTCTAATGCTTCCAATAATTTCCCAGACGTATATTTCTCCAAAAGGTAATCATTTCCTTCTATTACCATATCCCATTGTTCAGATTCGGTAAAGTTCATTACACGCATATTAGGATGCAGTTCTACCTTCTGTTTGATTACAATTTCCGCAGAAAGTTTCTCTTTAATATCCTGATAAACCGTTGATAAATCAATTCCATTTTGGTCAATCTTATTGATAAAAAAGATTGTGGGAATACCTATTTTCCTAAGTGCATGAAACAATATACGAGTTTGTGCTTGTACGCCATCTTTTGCAGAAATCAGTAGAATTGCCCCATCTAATACTGATAATGAACGATATACTTCTGCTAAAAAATCCATATGTCCTGGCGTGTCTATGATGTTCACCTTAGTATTTTTCCACTGAAAAGAGGTTATCGCCGTCTGAATTGTAATTCCTCTCTGACGTTCTAAAAGCGTATTATCCGTTTTCGTTGTACCTCTGTCCACGCTTCCTAATTCTGTAATCGCTCCACTGTTATATAATAAGCTTTCTGTTAAGGTAGTTTTTCCCGCATCAACATGACCTAAAACTCCAATATTAATAATTTTCATGTGATTTTCCTCCATTCAAAAGCCCAAAAGGGCATAAAAATCCCAGTGATAAATACTCTTATCACTGGGATTTTTATGCATAACCATAGGCATACAAAGCATACAGATATTCTCCGGATACTTTAGAATCACATGATAAAGGTATTCTTAAACTGGGTACAAAAAACTAAGCCCTCCTAAAAAAGGACATCCAATTATTTGTTCCCACTATCAAATTGACAGTTTATTTAAGAATACCTTGCCGCATATTTATTAACTCCTTTTAAATAGATACTTAAATAATAGCACGTAAGAGCATATTTGTAAAGGAATCTCCAATTTTTTATCAAAGAGAGTACGTGATTACAAAATAGCTGTAATAATGTACCAATATTTGTTATTCTATAATCTTCCAATTACTCCCGTTCTTTTCAAGTACCAAATCAAATTGAGATACCTGCGTTGCTTTGGTCTGCTGGTCGATATACTCCACTGTCAGCGATACCGTGACTTGATTATCCTTACGATTGTGAATAGGATTTACCAGTTCTTGAAAGATGTACTCTTTTCCGATTGGTTTTAATATCCCGTCATTCACATAGTAGGAAAGTTCACTGGCTGTCGCTGTAGGATAGAGCTTGAAGAACGTCGTTAAAAACTCATTGATTTCATTGGTTGTAATGGAATCAACCGTCCCCTCACTTTCAATGGCTTTTGGTTTATAACTTGATTTCTTAGGTATGTTGGTAATGGTCGGATTCTTAACCAGTACCATATTTCCAGAACCATCTACATAGACACTCACTATATAAGCAGAGTGGACGGTCTTTGTATTTTCTCCCTCTGTAATGAGCTGGTCTACACTGTAGGTTACATTAAACTCATTGTCGCCAGTTGGCTCTACCGTCCATATCTGAAATCCTCTTACAGAAGACGATACAGGAATATCTTTGCGTACTGTATCAACATTGAGAGCTTGAAGTTCATCTGTCAGATAGCCTTTTAGACTTTCCATTCGATTATCAATGGACTTATCGGATTGCTCCCATGAATAGTAGACTTTCGCAAAGTTCTCTACAAAATTTTCTACATGATGAGTATCAACGTATTCCTTTTCTATGATAGTTGTTTCGTGAATAGTATGAGTATCTATAGCTGTAAAGTGCTTGAATATCGCAAAGCTGAAACTAAGCCCTAAAAGTACCCACAAGGCAATCACAACCTTTTTATGAGGATTGACCTTATAGTAGACACGAGGTTTCTTTTCCTTTGGTATCTGTTTTTCTTTATTCTGATTTTTTCTAAATTTCATCATTAAATCTTCCTTTCTCATTGTTTGATTCGTCCTGCTCCCACTAAATGCTGTTGCCAGTAGGGGCTTGTTAAGTCGGCATAACCGATTGGGTCGCCTGCATGAAACATACGGTTATTGCCAAGGTATATCCCAACATGAGTAATATAAGAGCCAGCGTTATAGGTAGAATGAAAGAAAACCAAATCGCCAGCTTGTGCTTCCGATAGTGGGATATGCTGGGTCACATCATATTGCTGTTGTGCGGTTCGTGGTAAGTTAATTCCAGCTTTTCCATACGTCCATTGTGTCAGTCCGCTACAATCAAAAGAAGTAGTCGGGGAAGCTCCACCGTAAACGTATCGCCAGCCCTCATATTTCAGTGCTTCGTCCATGATGGCTTGTACCGTATCATCATCAAACTCTGTTGTGACAAGATACTGCGTTACCAGTTGCACATAAAACATATTGCCATAGTTGTATCGCCAGCCCCCATTGATAGGTATGGCTATGGGATTGGGGTAAGACACTTTTTCGCCACCTGAATACTCTTTTGAGAAACTTTGAGCCAGTTCAAAGGTATATTTATTTCCACGATTAGCCACATACCCTAAGAAACCACCACCATAATTGTAGGACTGGATAACCGATTCTAAATCTACACTGAGCCTTTCGCTACTGGCTAATAATTCACTGAAATACTTCACACCTTGCTTAATGGATTCTTCTGTACTCAATGAATTAGGTGGAAGACCGAGGGATTCCGAGGACTGCATAACATCTTCCGCAGTACCGCCCGATTCCACCTGTATAATCGCAAGAAGTATGTTGACATATTCTTCAACGCCATATTCTTTGGCATATTTTTCTACCATAGGCTTATGAGCCAGCACTTCTGCGGAAACATTCACACCTCCATAATGAATATTGGAAATTCCGCTGTCCTGTTCATCTGAAAATAAAATGGCAACAAACAGAAGCAGTGAGAAGACCATCAAGAATAATCCAGAACCACCAATCACTAAAGTTTTCAACTTCATGGTTTCTTACCGACTTTCTTAATGGTGGCGGTTTTGATTGGTGGTCTACTTCTTGTATTTTGTAGTGGTACTCTTTGAACAGTAGACGGACGTTCTTTTGTGATTGGACGTTGTGAAGTTCTATCTGCTGTAGTGGTTGAAGTTGCTGGCTTTTGAACGGTTTTTTCTTGAACGGTATTGCCTTGGCGTTCCACTTTTGGACTTGAAAAATCGGACTTAACTGCTGGACGCTCTTGTTTGGCTTGTTGAGATTCCTTATATGAAGTCTGAATATTAGACTGTTTTGAGGTCTGTTCATCATGATATTGTTCTTGTCTTGTAGTCGGTCTTTCATGAACAGAAGAAGCAGGCTGTTTTTTCTGTTTGACCTGTTCCATTTCAGAGCGACGCTTCGCAATGGTTTTTCGCCTTTGTTCCTGCTGTTCCTTGCGTCCACTGGCTCTGTCCGCTTTGGTTTGAGAAATACTACTGGTTAAATCACGGACATTCTCTTTTACTTTGGATTTTCCTTGATATACTGCATATCTTGCATTGGTCGGCAAATCTTTAACCTGTTCTTTCAAACCACTAGCAGTGTCTACCATTCTGTCTTTGGTATCAGCTACTGTACCGATGGTTTGACCGATACGTTTTCCAAGTGTTGATTTTTCCTTTCCGTCTGGTCGGGAGTGATCTGCTTGTGTCCTTGCAGAACTCCCCGAACCCGACTGTCCTTTTTTACCTGTAACAATGGCAGACCCAGCCCCTAGAGTAGTCATGGAACGTCCAAGTTTCCGCTGTAGACGGTGCATGTGAGCGTGCATAAGCATACGAGGTTTTCTCATCACACGACTTCCCACACTTTGAGAATCGTTACTCTGTAGAGAAAACATACTCATTAAATCGCCCAGCTTGAAGTAGATTCCTGCAAAGGTCACAATCTGTAGAAAAGCAATCAAAAAGAACGGATAACCAGCCGATAAGGTATAGAGCATGGTTGAAATACTAAATGCTGTCGTAATAATCAATGTGATTCCAGCTCGTGTCAAAATGGTATTAAAGAGCTTTGTTATGGCTCGTTTTGACATACCATCAAATGATGGAATCATGCTTAAAATAAAGCTCACAGGCAGAAACATAGCATAGATGATAAAAAGTACCTGCGAGAAAATCATGATTCCTGTTAATAGGAATACAAATATGGAAATCCCAATATTGAAGACAAATAGGAAGAAGACTGTACCTAAACGGTTAATGGTCTTTGTAATGGTTAGATTGGTATTGCTTCTGTCTTCAATTTCTTCCGCAACAATTTTTTCTCTGTCTTCGCCATTGTTGGAATCTGGGCTGGTGGAGAGCAGGCTTTCCACACGGTCAATACCGATACTTTCAATGTCTGAACTGTTGTATTGAAGCAGTAGCCACGGTTGCTGAACCTGTATGGAAAACAGGCTATCTCTGATTAAGTCCACGCTGTCCTTGCCTTGACTATCGGAATGGGGCATGACAATCTTCGTGCCAAGTGATAAACTGGCATTACTGATGTCTGATGAAAAGTCATTGATTTTTTTAATGTAGTCGGGAGCGTAGGCAATAAAGGAAGCCGATAGGATAAACACCAGCACAAAATTCATAATGGCATGAATTGCCTTTGTGGTTTCTCTCTTTATCAGTCCCGTATAGGCAACATAAACCCCAAGAACCAAAATCAAGAGTAAGAGGAATCCAACATAGAAACCCTCTGTTGAAAATCCGTTTGCACTCACACCAGCTAAGGTCTGCATATTCTTACCAATGGAATCTGCTGTAGCGGAAATGAAGTCTAAGGAATAGGCTTCCTGTACTAAGTAACCTGTCGCATTGGAAACATACAAACTGATTGTCCAAATAAAATTGGTAATGGCATATAGTCCATACATGACCTGTTTTCCAATCCCGTCCGACCAGTTCCACGGAAGCCAGCCCCAGCTATTATCCACATAAAAATCCAGTTGATAGTTTTCAAGTGGGTATCGGCTGTATTCATTTGCCACATTGACCGTATCATCTACCAAGCCCGCAGCTTGAACCACCGTTCCCAGCATGGCTAAAAGAAAAATGGCAATCACAAGTGTGAAAGCCACTGTCATTGCCACTTTACCTAGACGTTTCAGCGTCCAGTTTGATTTTATTCTGTTTACTATTGATGGTTTCACATTTACACCTCTTTTCGCACAGGTGGTCTGGTATCAAAGGCATGGAGCAGTTCTTCAAATACAGGGTGGAACTGTATCACACCGACACGACCATATAAATCACTGATAAGGCATTGCCCGTTTTCCAAATCACGCAATCGCTTCTGATTGTTTTCGTCCTCTGGGTCTACACCAAAAAAGGCTAAGGTCTTTTTAATCTCGTTAAGGTCAGTGGAACGAAATGCAAATTTTAAGCCGAGGTTATTTTTCAGTTTTTCATCTAAGAGGTCGTCTGTATTTTGGGTCACGAAATATACCCCAGCGTTCATAGCACGACCAGCCCGAACCAGCTTCATAGATAGTGTTTTTCCTTGTGCTACCTGTAAAAAGCTCCATGCTTCGTCTAAATCTACAATCTTGAAAATGCTTCGGTCTGTATGGATAAAGTCTAAAGCAAAGGTACTAATGACAATCAGCATAGCAACGGATAAAAGCTCCATAGTGGTATATTCCTCAAAGGAAGTTTCCTTGTCGGGAAGTACCAAGTCCGCAACCTGTATAATGTTCAGTTGTTTTTCTAAGCTGATAGACTGCTCCACATAACCATTACTGAATAATAAATGTGCAAAGTCATAGTCTGTAAAACTTTCGATATGGTCGGCTATACTGGTACTTAGTGGCGTATTCTCAACCCGTAATTCCTCAATCACTTTCATCAACCCTCGTACTTCACTATTGGTTACTGCACGAATGGCTTTTCTAAGGATTGGGAAGCGTTCCCCATCACGAGAGGAAATCCCCGTAAGGAATGTCAGAATATCAATAGCCAGTGATTCAGAATCTTTGGGATTTTTCATAATCACATAAGGGTCAAGTAAGCCTTTGTTTTTCTCATCAGAAGTCAGAGTGACGATATTGATTTCATGGGAAATCTCTGGCAAGGTTTCTTTCCATCTGCCACGTTCTGCTTTTGGGTCTACAATCACTGCTTGTGCCCCATAAAGCACCGCATAATAGACGATAAGGTTATTCGCAAAGGATTTACCACCACCCAGCGAACCAACAAAAGCCGACGCTAACGCATTGGTTACTGAACCCTTAACCCCTTGACTGGCAAGAGCAGGTTTCAGATAGACATTGCGTCCAGTATCTAAGCTGTAGCCAACATAAATCCCCTCATTTTCCCCCAGCATTTGAGTAGCACCAAAACCTAAACCAGCGAGGAAATCAGAGGTCACGTATTGAATATAATCATTCATATAACGCTTGCTGGCAGGTAAAAATTCTTCATGTAAGCCGAGCATATCCCCAAATGGTCGTACCAGTTTTACGCTTAAATCGTCATAAAAATCTTTCACTTCATTACAACGACGTTTGAGTTCGTCAAGATCATTTGCTGATACCCTTACCACATAAGACAGCTTGTACATAGATTCCTTGCTTTGGTCTAAATTGGTTTCCAGCTCATTCACACTTTCCAGAGCTTCCGCCACATTGGAGCTGGTTTCATTATCACTTTGCCAAGCGTGGTTATCCAAGTCTTTCAGTTCTTTCTTTTTATTGCGGACAGTAGATAGGGCTTTACGATTCGCTACAATTTCCACATTCATTGACGTATCAATCGGGAATGTAAATTGCTGTTGCTGGTAGTAGAAGATTTCAGAGGACGGGAAGTCCAGTTCTCCGACAATGCTGTTAATGGTAAAGTAAGCTACATAGACGGTTTCATCTTCCTGCTGGATTTTCAAATATCGCTGTTTTTCTTCCACCAAACAGCGAGTAGGCTTAATCAAGTCATAGTATTTAATCAGCGTTTCATTATCCAGCTTTTTCTTTGATAGATGGTACTCATACTCTTCATAGGCAGTGCCTGTCTGTCCGTAAAGGTGTTCAATCAGATAGCCGAAGTCGTCCTTATCTAACCTGCGGATTTTGAAACGACGAGAGATTTTATTTTCTAAGAGCTTTTCCATCTTCTGAAAACGCAGGATTTCATCATTACTCATACTAACAAAATCGCCCATCAGCTTATGGTTCACATCATAGACAAAATCAGACAAAGCATTTTTTGCTTCAACGGTAAGACTTTTCATAGAAAACTCCTGATCGTTGAGAAGCAACTTAAAGCCGATAAAGAAACGGTAGTTCACTTGATTTTCGCCAATCATGGATATTAAAGCGTCTGTCTGTTGGTCGATTTTGTCATAGGCAACCGCTTTGAGCTTGCCAGTGACTTCATTTTTGGAACGCTCTTGTGCAGAACGTATGCTGGATTCTGTACTGATTTGTAAAGCATGAATTTTGCCATCACGATTTTGTGCGATAAGCTGTCTGAAAGAATCATGCACTTGTATTTTCTGTTCTGGACTTAGAAATGAGTAATTGTAAGGAACAAGCTCATAGTAAGCATAACATTCCCCGTCTTTATTCCAGACGAGATTGTTTTCAATGTATTTAATTGGATATGCCATAAAATTCACTCCTAACTGCTGTAATGGCTTCTTGTGGCTGGTTTCTGCCAAGCGTTACTTTTTTTCCTGCATAGGTCAGCTTTGGTCGCAGTGCATAAGCAATGACAGACTTCAAAAATCCATAAGGCTTTTTACCATCAAAAGTTTTTGTAGACATAAACCATGTGAAAGCCACAGGAATCCCAAAGTATTTGAGAAATGCTCCCTCTATCATGGAAAGAGGGGGCAAGTTGCCAAGTATCATCACTGCAAAGAGTGACACGACAAACCATGTCATTTGCGTAAAGGTTATGGGAAACGGAAGTCTAAAATCATTGATAGAATACAGTACCTTTTCCACAGACCAGATACTGGTATAGCTTCGTATTTTCTTCATGTAATCAATCCTTTCATAAAAAATAGGGGTAGCTGATTGAGCCACCCCGTAAAATAGAAAATCTGCCAGTAGTAATGTACCGACAGATTTAATAGACGATTTCAAAAATCCCATGATTGGTTGAGATAAACGTTCCTGAAAGGTCTAAATCCCGACCATAGGCTTGATAATCAATATAGTTTTGAAGACTAGCTGGTACTTCGCCTAAAGCACCCGTTTCTTCAATGTAGTAGCGTGCCACGTCATACATATCATCACAATCGGAATGAATGATAATATCCTCTTGATGTTCGCTTAGTTCTTCAATGCTTGAAAAATGAGTGAGCAGAGCAGATAGCTCCGATTGTAATTCTTCGGGTAATTCCGATACCATTTCCCATAGTCGATTGAGTTCGCCAATGGAAGTGTATTCGTCAACCGTAAAGGGTAACTCGTAGTCATGAATGGCGTATTCCTCATATTCATCATTCAAGCCGATTTTCTCTTTGACTTCCTCAAAGTCAATGGGAAAGGTAAACCACGCACCGACCAATTCGCCCTCATTGTATTTGCCTAAATTCGCAATATAGACTTGCATATCGTCCATATATTCACGTCCTTTCTTTGTAGAGATTCAAAAATCCCTACCGCACTTCGTTTGGTGTACCATTCCTTTGCGGAACATAAGAAAACCACTTATATTCCACAAAAGAACGGTTTTATTTAAGCACCAATAATGCGATTGAATAGCTCTAGTAAAATGTCTTTTACTCCAGCAGCGTTGAAGACTAAGCCAACCGCAATAATCGCAATAATTAAAAAGCCAATCAGTTTGCTAAACTCACGCTTGAAGCCAAGATACAAGCCAATCACAACGATTGCTAAAAGCACCAGTGATTGAGCGTTTGATAGAAACCAGTTATAAAGGTTTTGTCCAAAATTCATAAAAATGTTCTCCTCTCTATATTCAATGAATTTGTATTTGAGTTATTTTTTTGTTGTTATCACGTCCTGTTCTTTTACTGACTGTTGCTTCAAAATCTGCTTGTGTCGGTCTGTCAGTTTCGCATGGTCGAGAATGTCTTTTACAACCTGCGTCTGGTTGATTTCATCAAGTTTAATCGCAACCTTTAAGGTCGGGGCAACTTGATGAGATAGCCAGTTCAGCGTCCTTTGGAAGGAGTAAGGCTCTGGTTTTGTGGTTAGTTTTAATCGTTCACGATTGTTCCCAATAAACCAAGCCCATTCTTCATTCAGTTTCCAATCAGAACGAGGTTTGGAATCGTCTTTATCTACAAAACGGATATACCGATTGATAATTTTAAAGGCGGTATGCTCTGGATTGTCATAGACGAGTAAATCACGGACTGCATAATAGGCACGCTCATTTTTCAATCGAATCTCAAAACGGTTTTTTACTTCTGCGTCTTCAATGGGAATATCATTTTTCTTGTACTGCTCGTAGTCCTTTTCATAGATACAGAAATAAACTTCACTTTGTAATGAACCGATATAGAGGGTGTTTCCCATACATTCCTTTTCCTCTTTGCGTACCAGTTCGCCACTGCGATAGCTTTTAAAACTGCGGAAGACGGAGATACATTCTTCCTGTTGGCACTTTTCAGTGAGTACAGGGATATTCAAAATCCCTGTCTTATCGTTAATGGCAAGGTCAAGGCGTTTCATCACACCGCCAGCCACCAAAACGTCCATAAAGAACTCATACCAGCTTCTTTGTTGTGCCAGAAGATAGCTTTCAAATTGTCTGCACCCACGACCTTTCAATTCCACCAGAACTCCTTTGTCCAGTTCATGGGAGCAAAGGACGAATATGTCGCCTAAAGCATAATGCTCTGAATAAGAATAGAAACCATAGTCCTCATGAAGAAAATAGGACAGTTTCAGTTGTAAGATGTTTTCGACCACCTGCTGTACGTCTGTTGTCGGAAAGCGAATCCTTACATAATCAAACAGCATTTCAAGGGGAGCGTCGGGATTGAAGCGTTCCAGAGCTTCCCAAAGGGACTGCTGTAAATCCTCTGATGGCTTGACTTTTCCTGTTTCAATATCGCTTAGATACTGCCTTGTAATACCAGTCGCAACAGCTAAACGGTTTTGAGATAGTCCATAAGCCAAGCGTTTTTCTTTTAAATGCTGTAACCAAGTTTGTTCATTCAGTAAAAATCCCTCCAATCAAAAAGGCGTATGTCAACTTTTAAAGCCCATTTGACATACGCTGAAATTTTGTAAATCCCTTGTAACCAAAGGATTTTCTAATGTTTTTTTGACTGTTTCCTGTCGATTTGTACCCCCCTGTTAGATACGGGGGGTTAAGTGCTGGCGTGGCTATTGCCACACCAGCCAGCAAGATCAGTCCACACCTGCGACTTCCGCTTCGCACGTCGCCTGCGTGGACTGTCTGCTGTTGGATAACTTTTTAATTTCCTCCAAGAAATCATATCCTTTTGGTACAAGGGGAGTATAAAACTCTGATATGACACTTGTTCCTACATCAACATAGCCACGACCTTTGATTCGCTTTAAGAAGAAATCCTTTTGTACGTCACTGCCAAACATCATGCCATAGCCCATTTCAGACATACGACCTAAAGCCACTCTGAAATTAAACTGATCACGGATTCCGTCGCCTAAATATTTTGCGTCTGGACGTTGACAAGCCAGTATTAGAAAGAAGCCAGCTTGACGACCTAACATGACAATCTGTTTCAGCTTATTCATAACTGCGGTGTTTTCTTTTGTTCCCAGCATTTCCATGAAAGCGACGTATTCATCAAAGATTAAGAAGTGTGCCGGGAGACCTAAGTAAGCATAATTTTTGCCAGTCTTATAGTTCTTCATCTGCTTCATTTCCTCACTACGTTTCATCATTTCTTCATAGAATGTTTCAATGCAAGAAAGCAAGTCTTCTTTTCTATAGTAGACATTTGCCATCACAGAACCTAAGTCCGCAAGGTCAGCATTTTTCGGGTCAAGAATATACAGTTTTGAATCTGTATGAAGCAAGGCTTCAATCAGTGTCAGTATAAAGTAAGTTTTACCGCCACCTGTACCACCAGCAATCAACATATGAGGGAGCTTATCATATTCCCACCATACGTTTTTCATTAAGCGAAGTTTACCATCTTTAGCTTCTACTTCATCAATAGAAATACGACTGGCTATGGTGTCATAGAGCAAAGTATATTCCACATAGGAATCCTTTAACTCTTTATCCGTCAGCTCACAGTACAAGCCACTCTCTAATTTCTTTTCCAAGTGTAAGAGTTGGTCTTGATATTTTCCCAGCGTGATTTCCACCCGTATCTGTATCAAGCCATTTTTAAGTCGATAATACATTTTAGGGAAGTAGGTTATCTTTTCCTTTGTACGACCAGCACTATCTTTAAAGAAACCCTCTGTTTTGACCTGTTCAGATTCATACCACTTGTTTTCAAGTATCATCTTTGCCAGTTTTTGACGGTGGTAAAGTTGTTTAACCGTATCATAGCGAACCCGTTTGAATACAAACGCTACCAGCAAGCAGATAAGAATTGCGACACTGAAACTGATAATTAAATAGGGAATGTCAATCTTATCTGCTTGTGATAGGTTAAAATCCTGCCAGTTGATCTGCTGGATTGTCTTCACATGAAACAGTCCGACAACCAGCAGGAAAACAGGCAGGAGTGACGCTATCGTAAAATGAAAGACTAAATCTTTACCAGATGGGCGAATCCTTTTACCACGCTGTTTCATGCGAAAAAGTCTCCTTTCTACCTAGCGACTATTTGTCTTGTGTCGGTTCTTTCTTTGCTTGTGGTTGAGCTTTGAATGAACTAGAATCCTTTGTCAGCACAATATCGTCTGCCTTGATATACCAGTCAACATCTGCTCCTTGATAGGTGGCAGTAGCAACGGTGTCCGCAATGGGATTGATAAGTTCCACCCGTGCGTTATAATCAAACTCTTTCAAAGGCACGCTGGCAGGAATACTTACTTGAATCATGCGTCCTTGTCCTTTGGATTTTAAGTCATAGGTACGTTCCTTGATTTCATCTGAAACCGACCCGTCTTCATTTTGGATTCTCACTTCACGACGTAGAGCAGAGAATTTCAATTCTCCAAAAGTCGTGTCTTTATCTAATACAATGCCATTTGCTAATCTCATCATTTTTCCTCTCTTTCTTTATTCTTTTATCATGTCGTCAGCATGTAAAAGGTAATTTGTAAAACCACGAGTGCCGATTTTGTAGCCCTCTGCGGTAATACGTGGATTGACTAACTTCACACGTTCCTCAAAGCCGAAATGTTTTTCGCCAGCTTCAGCAGGAAGCACCACCACAATATCATCTGCTCTTTGAACATCAGAATAGAGATTATAGCTTCTTGATAAGACAGTTAGCCGTCCGTTGATTCTTCGCTGAACGACTTTATCCTCGCCAGCAAATTCTAAATTGCCGAATGTTTTTTCCATGTTGGGAATCACAAATTTAAGTTCCATATTTTTACCTATCCTTTCTTTTTTATTGGCTGAATGAATGTTTGATGGTCTTAAAGAGTGGGGAACGACCTTTTGATTCTTGATTTTTTGTTTTCATAAGTTCACTTCCTTTCAAAATCGGGTAAAAAAATAGACACCTCATTTTTTGAAGTGTCTACCTATTAAATATTCAAATTTTATTGGAAGTATCTTTATATCTTCACTTTTCAAGGATAAATCGTCGTATCAAAGCTCATTCATAAGTAGTAAATTAGTAGTAAATTGAGTGGTTTTGACCTTGATAAAGTGTGATAAGTCCAGTTTTTATGCGGATAACTAGATTTTTATGCTATTTTTTGTCATAAAAAAAGGATTTTGTTCATCACAAGATCCTTCGTATTAATCATTTTTCTTTTCTTCGTGATCCGGCAGCCAGAAATTTGGATCACCCATGGCATTCTCCAAGGTATCCCGGAACATTTCTGCTTTATCTCCCGAAGGATCTTCTTCCTTTAGATTCAGATAGGTGCAGCCAATGATACGGGCAACCGAAGCCAATAGATCAATTTCATTGGTGTCTTCTCCCAGTTCACAATGAATCAGATCGTCAGCCGGGCTGACAACGAACTTCACGTATTTGCGGTCCGTTAACAGATCTGCTTCTTCTTCACTGACAAGAGCAGAGACGAAATGACTGCTGTTCTCTTTGTCATTTTCCGGAAGATTAATTTTGTATGTCTGCATGTTCTTCCTCCGGCTTGCGCAGGTTCATCAATGCCATGACGGTCTGTTCACGGATATTCGACATCATATTGCCGAATCGTTCATAACCTTCTTCTTTATAAGCATCTTCCGGCTTGATCTGTGCATAGCCTCTGAGATGAATACTGACTTTTAAATGTTCCATGGCATCCACATGCTGGATCCATTCGCGGTCCAGTGTCCGTAAGAAGATGATCTTCTCCATCCGATGACGGATGGTCTGATCGGTATCTTTCATCCGAGCATCATACGCATTCAGGATGTCTTCACTCAGTGCTTCCACCGTACTGTGCGAGCGGCTTCCGCTCCAGGAGTATGGGTCGATCTGCAGGGCATGGAGATGATCCCGGAAGGATTCTTCATCCCATTCAATGGCCTGGGCAATATCCTGCTTCACGAGTTCGGTATACAGAGGCTTGATATCCTCCATTTCCAAAGCCTGATCACGCTGGGCATAGATGGTTGTTCTCTGCTGCATCAAGACATTATCAAATTCCAACGTCCGTTTGCGGGAATCATAATGCAGACCAACGGCACGGTCCTGTGTCTTATCGACAATGGCACGGATCTTATCTTCGTTCTCTTTCCCATTCAGGAAATTTTCGACCGCGCCTTTACTTTCTTCACTGACATACTGCTGGATCAAGTCATCTTCCATCGATACATAGAAACGGGAGAGACCTGGATCTCCTTGACGGCCAGAACGTCCACGCAGCTGGTTATCAATACGCTTGGCTTCATGACGCTCCGAACCTAAGACAACTAGACCGCCTAAGGCTGCTGCTCCATCGCCCAGTTTAATATCGGTACCACGGCCGGCCATATTGGTGGCTACGGTGACCGCTCCGACCTGACCTGCCATCGCGATGATATCTGCTTCATTTTCATCATTGCGCGCATTCAGTACAGTATGCGGAATCCGCTTCTTTGTTAACATGGCCGACAGCAGTTCATTGACCGATACCGAAATCGTACCAATCAAGACTGGCTCGCCCTTTTCATGAAGACGCATGGTCTCTTCCACAATCGCTTCATACTTTTCACGCTTGGTGCGGAAGACTTCATCTGGTTCATCTTTCCGAATGACCGGCTGATTGGTCGGCACTTCAAAGACACGCATGTTATAGGTATCTAAGAATTCATTCTCTTCTGTTTTCGCAGTACCCGTCATACCAGAGAGTTTCTCATATAAACGGAAGAAGTTCTGATAGGTAATGGTCGCTAAGGTCTGTGTCTCCTGCTTGATACCGACACCTTCCTTGGCCTGAATGGCCTGGTGCAATCCATCCGAGAATTCACGGCCTTCCATCTTACGGCCGGTGAACTGATCGACTAAGATGATCTCATCCTCACCGACAACATATTCCACATCACGTTTCATGATGTAGTTGGCACGCAGGGCATTCTGAATATAATGCACCAGCTCGGCATTCTTGCCATTGTAGATATTCTCGATTTTGAACGCTTTCTCTGCTTTCTGGATGCCCTTTTCTGTCAATGAGGCAGAACGGTCTTCGGCATCGATCGTAAAGTCGGTATCATTCTTTAAGCCCTTGACGAAACGGTCTGCCATCAGATAGTTCTGATCCAGTACTTCGCCTGGACCGGAAATGATCAATGGTGTCCGTGCTTCATCGATCAGGATGGAGTCGACTTCATCTAAGACGGCATAATGCAGACCGCGCAGGACACGTTCCCTTGGATCCATGACCATGTTGTCACGTAAATAATCAAAGCCCAGTTCACTGTTGGTCGTATACGTGATATCACAGGCATACGCTTCCTTCTTTTGCATTGGGGATAAGCTGTGCAGATTGCATCCGACACTTAATCCTAAGAAACGATAGATATCACCCATCCACTTGGCATCACGATCCGCCAAGTATTCGTTAACGGTAATGACATGCGCGCCTTTTCCAGACAATGCATTTAAATAGATTGGCATGACCGCGGTTAAGGTCTTACCTTCACCAGTCTTCATCTCAGCGATATCACCATCATTCAACAGAACACCGCCTAATACCTGAACTGGATAGGGGAATAAGCCAATGACACGTTTGGACGCTTCCCTTGCAGCAGCGAATGCGTCTGGCAGGATGGCATCCATCTTCTTCCCTTTTTCTAATTCTAAACGTAAAGAAGCGGTGACTGCTTTCAGCTCATCATCGCTCTTCTTCGCGTATTCACTTTCTTTCGCAAGGATCTTTGCCGTTACTTTTTCGGCTTCCTTGAATTCTCTTTGATCGACATTAAAGATATTACCTAATAACCCCATATACCGCTCCTTTTATCTTACACAGACGACAACACTGAGACCCGGTACCACGATGTGATCCGTCTTCTCTTCCTGGCTGTTTCCATCGCCGTCAAAGACGACCTGCCAGCCTGGCTCATAGTAGAAGTTCTTTTCATCAAACGAAGGATTGATCACGACCCGGATCAAAGACGTCTTGGTGTCTTTGTCAGAATAGTCTATATCATAGAATACTGTGCCGCCTTCCGCAACTGAAAGTCGTAAACAGCGGGCAATCTGCTCGGTCTTTGCGAAGCGGAACGCTTTGTATCTGCGCCGCAGGGCAATGGCCTTTTTCGTGTATTCAATGACATCACGATTATAGTCGGCACGCTTCCAATCCATCTGATTGATGGAATCGCCGGCATTGTAGGAGTTGCTGTTGTCATTCTTGGTATCACAGAATTCGATGCCCGCATGCAGGAATGGTACACCCTGCGCGACTAGGGTCATCGCAATCATCATCTTCTGTCTTGCCTTACGGACATCATGATTCTCATTCTGGCAGCAGAAGTGCATCTTATCCCAGACGGTACTGTTGTCATGTGTCTCCATGCCGTTGATGCTCTTCTCTGGCGAATCAAAACGCATGAAGTAAGGATCGGTCAAGACATTGGCACTCAGAGCACTTAAGACATCGTAGGCTTTATTCAAGTCCCCGGTCGCATAACCCTGTTCATACTTCTGGTCATCCGACGTCTTGCCCTTGATCACATCACGGAAGAAATCATTGAAGTGGCCAATGCCCGGCATCTTATCCTGGTTGGTCAGACATGCTTTCTTTGTCCAATCCAATTGAGTCGGCATATCCCAGCCTTCGCCATAGATCATCGCATCCGGCTTGATGCCCACCGCTGCTTTGCGGATGGCATTCATCGTATCGGTATCTAAGATGCCCATTAAGTCAAAACGGAAACCATCGACATCATATAAATTCATTAATGTTTTGATGACATGGACTAAGTAGTTCCTTGCCATCGGCTGATTCGTCGCAAAGTCATTGCCGCAGTACGAACCATTGCTTAAAAAACCAGAACTGTTATAGCGGAAGAAATAGTATGGGACTGTCGCATTGAAGCAGCTGCTCTCCACATCATACAGATGATTAAAGACCACATCGAGATTCACGCGCAGGTCATGACCATGCAGCACCGCTATCATATGCCGCATTTCCTTCATGCGGACATACGGGTCATCTGGATTGGAGGCATAGCTGCCGTCCAGACTGAGATACTGGGTTGGATCATAGCCCCAGTTATAACTATCCAATGGATGGAATTCATCTAAGGTCGCAAAGTCTAAGACCGGCATCAGCTGAACATGCGTCACACCCAGCTGAGACAGATAGTTCAGTCCCGTTGGCAGACCATTGTATTTTGTATTCTCTTCACATAACGCGTTGAAGGTGCCATGTCCTAATGTTCCCGTTAATGGAGACGCTGTCATATCACGGATAGATGCTTCATAAATGATGGCATCCGTTCCTGTCACAAAGCCTTCCATCGGCTTTTTCGCAACTCGTTCTACTTCCGTCAGATCAATGACGGCGGATTCGCGGGAATTGCCATTACAAGATAAGGCATACGGATCCAGTGCTTCGGCATAGCGGCCGTTGCGCTTGATCAGATAGACATATGTCGCATGTTTCAAGTCACCCATGACTTTGGCACGCCATACACCCTTCTCGGTCCGCTTCATAGAATACGACTTCTGCTCATCGTCCATCGTGACCCGCAGAATGACATCCACTGCCGTCGGTGCCCATACCGCAAAGTCCGTATGCAGCACATGATACGTTGGTCCAAGATCGTCCCCATTGTACAGGAACATCTTGTTGAATTCCGCGGTATGTGTGATCAGACGATATACCAAAGGAACAGTCATGCCATGCTGTTCACGCACATCATAATCCACACCAAATTCCATATCGGCTGGTGCGGTCATATCATAACGGAAATTCGTATCATGTTCTTCAACACCGGTGATGACGAGATTAGTTGTCTTGCCATGCGGCCCTAAAAGAGAGAAGCTGTCACTTCTTCCGTTATAGAAATTACGATTCATCCAGATGGTTATCTTTCCGTAATCATCCAGATATGCATAAATAGCTGCCATAGTACCTATTCCTTTCAAACTCTTTTATACTTTTAACTTCTTTACTTTCCAAATATCTTTGACGTACTGTTCAATCGTGCGGTCGGAAGAGAAGTATCCGCTCTTGGCAATATTGATCAGGCACATCTTTGCCCACTGATGACGGTCCTGGTACAGTTCCTCGATCTTTTCCTGTGCTTTGACATAGGCATCAAAGTCTGCCAGTACAAAGAACTCATCATTCTTGGTCATCAATTCATTGTAGATCAGACGGAAATCATCTGGATTATCCGACCATACCGCATCTGTGAAGGTATCCATGACCTTACGGATACGGATATCATTGTCATAATATTCTTTTGCACTGTAGGAATACTTGATGCGGTCAATATCTTCGACTCTAAGTCCGAAGATCACATCATTCTCACGGCCGACACGGCGGTCAATTTCAACGTTTGCGCCATCCATCGTACCAATCGTCACTGCACCATTCATCATGAATTTCATACAGCCGGTACCGCTGGCTTCTTTGCCTGCTGTACTGATCTGTTCACTGACATCTGTGCCTGGTACTAAGACTTCTGCCATTGATACATTGTAGTTTGGCAGGAAGACGACCTTGATCATATCCTTGACATCCGGATCATTGTTCACAACATTGGCAACATTGTTGATCAGCTTAATGACTTTCTTTGCGAAAGTATAAGAGCTGGCTGCCTTTGCCGCAAAGATATAGGTATGCTTAGGCATCCTGTAGTTTGGATCTTCTTTAATGCGTTCATACCGATAGATGATCTGCATGATATTCAATAACTGTCTCTTGTATGCATGCAGGCGCTTGGACTGTGCATCAAAGATGGAATCTGGATCAACGTGCACCCCTGTATTGCGCAGGATATAGTTCGCTAAAATTTCCTTACGTTCATGCTTGATCTTCAGGAATTCTTCCTGGGTGCTCTTGGAGTCCACAAAGTCCATCAGTTTCTCAAAGTCTTTGTAGTTGGACTGATACGAAGTACCAATCTTCTTATCCAGGAGTTCTCTTAACTGCGGATTGCTGTAGAACATCCATCTTCTTGGCGTAATGCCATTGGTCTTGTTTGTGAAGCGTTCTGGGAACAGATGATAGAAGTCCCGGAACAGATCATTCTTCAAGATCTCAGTATGGATTTCCGCAACACCATTGACGTGGTTGGAACCAATCACCGCCAGATTTGCCATATGGACATTGTTTTCCTTGATGATGCGCAGACGCTGGATCATATCATGATCATTGCCGCAGCGGTCACTCAGCCACATCACAAAGCGGCGGTCTGTTTCCTGAATGATCATATAGATACGCGGCAGCAGGTTCGACATAATGTTGACCGGCCACTTTTCCAATGCTTCCGACATGACGGTATGGTTGGTATACGATACCGTTTCTTTTACGATATCCCATGCGTCATCCCAGCTGAAGCCATAGTCATCCATTAAGACACGCAGTAATTCCGGAATGACTAAGACTGGATGGGTATCATTCATCTGAATGGCAACTTTCTTGCCTAAGTTCTTCAGAGTTGGATTCTGTTTTAAATGCGAACGGACGATACTGTTGACGCCAGCGGAGACAAAGAAGTACTCCTGCATTAAACGCAGATACTTGCCTTCATCCGTACTGTCATCTGGATACAGCTTCTCCGTAATATCATCGACTAACGATAAGTAGTCTCTTGTATTTGCCGTGCCGCTTTCTTCACTTGGTTCCGCACTCCATAAACGCAGTGTATTTGTGGTCTTGGTATTGGCACCAATGATTGCCATATCATAAGGGACCGCTACAACACGGATTGGATTGATGTGCTGGAAATGCATATTGCCGTTATGATCATATGATGTTTCAATCTGGCCATAGAAGTTGACTTCGACCGCATGCTTCGGCTTGCGGATCTCCCATGGGTTGCCATACTTCATCCAATAGTCCGGTACTTCGACCTGTTCTCCTTCATGGTTGATATACTGCTTGAACAGACCTGATTTATAACGGATACAGTTGCCATTCAGTGGATAGTTCAAAGAAGCACCGCTGTCCATAAAGCAGGCAGCCAGTCTTCCCAGTCCGCCATTGCCCAGACCTGGATCCAATTCATATTCGGCCAGTTCGTTGTAGTCAATATTCAATTCCTGCAGGCCTTCTACGACCATGTCATAGATGCCTAAGTTCTGCAGATTGCTGGTAAGCATGCGGCCAATCAAAAATTCAATTGAGAAATAATAGATCTCACGGGCATCCGCATCCTTTGCGGCAACCTTTGTGTCACGCCAATTGACATTGGCATAGTCACGTACCATCTTGGCCAGCGCAACATACTTTTCCGTTGGATGAGTCTCTTCGACCGTACAGCCATAGGACTCTACTAAACGTCGGGTAAACTCCTTTTTAAACTCTGCTTTATTTTTAAACATACTTACTCCTTTGTATTTTTCTTCACGCACAGCCACATTGCGGCATATGGTGCAAGCTTGATCGTGATCTTATATGGGAAGAGGGCATGTTCTTCCGGATTCTTGAATGCTTTGAGCGGTTGGGCATTGACCATGTCACAGCCGTCATAGATTTTGCTTTCGGTATTCAGCACTTCTTCATAGGTACCGGCCTGCGGCACGCAGATATCATAGCTGTCATAACCGATTGGCAGATCATTGCAGATGCAGACAAGAATTTCATCCTTCCCCGTCCGATAGAACGAGTAGACACTCTGCTTTGCATTATCCGCATCAATCCAATGGAAGCCCTTTGGATCATCGTCATATTCATATAAACATGCATGCGTACGATAGAGCTCATTCAGATCATGCGTGTATCTGGCAAATGCCTGGTGGCGCGGATAGTCCAGCAGGAACCAGTCCAGTTCCTTCTTTTCATCAAATTCCCGGAAGGACGCAATCTCATTGCCCATGAAGTTCAGTTTCTTGCCAGGATGTGCATACATGTATGCATACAGGTTCCTGACCTGCGAGAACTTGGCATCATAATCACCCCACATCCGGTCGATAATGGTCTTCTTGCCGTGGACATTCTCATCATGGCTCAATGGCAGCAGGAAATGTTCACTGTAATAGTATGCCATAGAGAAGGTCAATTTATGATGATCATAATTCCGGTACAGCGGATCGGTCGCATAATACTTCAGCGTATCATTCATCCATCCTAAGTCCCACTTGTAGTGGAAGCCTAAGCCGCCATCCAGCAGACTACCGGTGACTTTTGGATAATCGGAGGAATCCTCCGCAATCATCAAGACGCTTGGAAAATTCTGCTGAATGTAATAGTTCAAACGTTTTACGAAGTCCAAGGAACCCTGGTTGGTGCCGCGGTCCCGGTTGCCAGCCCAGTAGATCAGGTTGGATACCGCATCCATCCGGATGCCGTCCATGTGATAGACATCACACCAATATGCAGCGGCACTCATCAAGAAGGAACGTACTTCTTCCTTCCACAGATTAAAATTCAGTGTGCCCCATTGAGACTCTGCATCTTCCTTCTTGGCATATTCATACAATGGTTCCCCATCAAAGCTGCATAGGCCAAACGCATCCTTCACAAAATGCACCGGCACCATATCCATGATGACGCCAATGCCGTTCTCATGACATGCATTCACAAAAGACGCAAACTCGGTAGGATTGCCATACCGTGAAGTCACTGCGTAGTATCCGCTGGCCTGGTATCCCCAGGAACCATCAAAAGGATATTCATTCAATGGCATGAATTCGATATGGGTATATCCATTCTTTTTTACATATGGAATCAGGTTCTTTTCCATCATTTCATACGTGTATGGAAATTCCCCGTTCTTCTTCCAGCCGCCGGCATAAACTTCATAAATATTCATCGGTGCATGGTAATCAATTTTCCGTGCCTTCATCCATGACGCGTCATGCCAATGGATATCTTCTAAGTTATATGTCTTCGATGCGGTCTCCGGCCTTGTCTCTGCATAGAACGCATAAGGATCTGCTTTATCGATTGGATTTCCATTGCGGTCTTCCAAGCGGTATTTATAGGAATCCCATTCTTTTACATCTTTTACAAAGACGCTCCAGATTCCCTCAAAGTCCGTCCGCTGCATGCGGATCGGCCGCTTTGCCCAATCAGTGAAGCTTCCCATGACAAAGACATTCCGTGCATGCGGCGCATACACAGTAAAACGAACGCCCTCGCCACCTTCATATGTAAAATGTGCGCCAAACAACTTATATGCGTCAATGCAGTGGCCTTGATGGAAGTTTTCTGCAATCTTGCTTAAATCCATCGTACCCCCTTCTGCTTTATGGAATAATTTAACGTTTTAATTATACAATGAATGGCTCTCTGAGACAAAAAAAGGCCACAAAAAAACAGCATTTATTCACATAAATACTGTTATTTTTTGAGTATTAAGCCAGAATTGGCTTTACTGCCTTGGCCAGAGCTTCTCTTTCTGCTTCCGCTTCGGCTAAGTCCTTGCCCAAAGTAGTGAAATAGGTCTTGATCTTTGGCTCCGTACCGGAAGGTCTGACAATCACGACCGCACCATCTGCCAAGTCATACCGCAGGACATTTGCCTTTGGCAGGCCCGTAGAAGCTGTGTCTTCGTAGTCTGTTACCTTGACGACTGCCTTGCCGGCAAATTCCTTTGGTGCGTCTTTCCGCAGACCAGCCATAATGCCAGCCATCTTATCCATACCGGATAAGCCTGGGAATTCAAAGCTGTCAACGGCATTTAAGTATCTGCCATACTGCTGGTAGATTTCTTCCAATCTCTGCTTGATGGAAGAACCAATGCTTCTGTAGTACGCGGCCATCTCACATATAAGCATACTGCCGACAATCGCATCCTTATCGCGGACATATGGTCCTGCTAAGTAGCCATAAGATTCCTCAAAGCCAAAGATGAAACGGTCCACTTCACCCTTCTCTTCCAGCTTGGCAATCTGATCACCAATCCACTTGAAACCGGTCAAAGTATGACGCAGTTCCACACCATAGTGTTCTGCGACCTTTGCGGCCAGCGGTGTGGATACGATGGATTCCACGGCAACTGGATCCTTTGGCATCGTTCCTTTTTCTATCCGTCCGGCACAGATGTAATCCAATAAGAGCACACCCATCTCATTGCCGGAGACAAGTTCATACGAACCATCCGGGCACTTCATAGCGATACCGACACGATCTGCATCCGGATCGGTTGCCAGCATCAGATCGGCGCCGGTCTTCTCTGCTAACTCTAAGCCCTTGGCCAATGCCTCCCGGATCTCCGGGTTCGGATAGGAACAGGTTGTGAAGTAGCCATTTGGATACTCCTGTTCCGGTACAATTGTAATATCGGTAATTCCCATATCATTGAGGACATGGGTCACTGGGACCAGCCCTGTACCATTCAATGGGGAATAGACCAGCTTTAAGCCAGCGGTCTTGCATAGACCCGGTCTGACCTGTCTCTTTTCAATCTCGGTATAGAGAGCGTTCTTACAGTCATCCTGTACGAACTGGATCAGTCCCTTTTCTACCCCTTCCGCAAAGCTCATATACTTTGCGCCTGTCAAGACATCGGTCTTCTGGATGGAATCATATACGACCGCAACTGCATCATCAGTCATCTGGCAGCCATCTGGTCCATACGCTTTATAGCCATTATACTTGGCTGGATTATGGGAAGCTGTGACCATAATGCCTGCATTGCAGTGATAGTATCTTGTCGCAAAGGATAATGCCGGTACCGGCATCAATTCATCATAGATCCGTACATGGACGCCATTGGCAGCCAATACCCCTGCTGCTTCTCTTGCAAAATTCCATCCCTTTAAACGAGAGTCATAGGAAACAGCGACCGTCTGTGTACCGCCCTGGGTCTTGACCCAGTCAGCCACACCCTGGGTTGCCTGACGGACCACCCAGATGTTCATGCGGTTGGTGCCTGCACCTAATGTTCCGCGCAATCCTGCCGTACCAAACTGCAGGGCAACCGCAAACCGTTCCTTGATTGCATCTTCATCGTCTTTGATGTTCTGCAGCTCGGTCTTCAGATCAACATCCAGCAGATCTGCCTGCAGCCATCTCTGATACTCATCCTGATATGCCATAATTATTCTCCTTTAAGTTTAAAAAAAGAGAGAAGCTCATTTGCATCTCCCTTTTACTTCCTGCTTAATACTACTTAGGCAATTACTTTCTGAGCGCGAAGTACATCTTCAATTGTCTTGATTGCGACATCTTCGTCATCACCTTCACAAGATACGGTGATTTCGGACTGTGTCGGAATACCAAGAGACATAACACCCATAATGGACTTCATGTTTACCGAACGTCCCTTATAAGCTACCTTTACTTCACTCTTAAACTTACTTGCCGCATTAACAGCTACTGTAGCTGGGCGTGCATGTAATCCAACAGGGTCAATGACTGTGACTGAAATCTGCTTCATAGATAGAATATTCCTCCTATTTCAATACCTAGTGCTATTTTAATACACCCGCGTTTTAGTTACAAGCGCTTACACCTAAAATATTTTAAAACCGCTATTTTATTACGTTTTTTAGGGTTTCTTTTTGTTTACCAAAGAGTAAAAATACACAATTTCTTATTTATGATACGGTTCGTGATGGAGGATGCGGAATCCCCGATAGATCTGTTCCAGGACAATGATCCGGCACAGCTGATGCGGGAAAGTATTCTTCGATAAGCACCAGCGCTGATCTGCCCGGGCAATCAATTCATTGGATACACCCAGGGAACCGCCAATCACAAAGGCAATCTTACTGCGGCCGGAAGTATACAGATCCTGGATCTTTTTCGATAGCTGCACGGAATCCATCGTCTTACCGGCAAGGTCCAGCAGAATGACATATTCATCTTCTTTGATCCGCGAAAGAAGACGTTCGCCTTCCTTCTTTTTGACTTGTTCATTTTCAGCGGCACTGTTGGACTCCGGTGCTTTCTCATCCGCCACTTCGATCATTTCTATCTTATCGTATGCCTGAATGCGCTTGAGATATTCCTGGGCACCTTCCTGCATCCATTTTTCTTTCATGCGTCCGCATGTAATTAAACGGATCATTTTAAAGTCACACCCATCTGCTGGGAAGAGCCATCCCGTGTCACCGTCAGCATCACGGCATCGCCTGCCGCATGCGAGTATAACATTGCATGCATGTCATCCTCACTCATCACAGTCTTGCCATCCATGGCGGTAATCAAGTCCCCTTCCTGCAGCACTTTCTCCGCAGCAGAATCTTTCTGCAGAGCAGTGACCACAACCCCTGAGGTCATATCCAAGGCAATGCTTTCGGCATTCTTCTCATAGGAAGTCATCTTTGATACACTGCGTCCGACCACGCCAAGATTTCCACGGGTGACCGAACCATTATTTTTCAATTCCGCATAGACGCTGCGCACTTCATTCATAGCAACCGCATATCCCATGCCCATCTGGCCATTGGTTGGCTTTGGGACAAGGATGCCGATCAGTTCGCCAGACAGATTCAATAAGGCTCCGCCGACATTTTCATCACTGACGGTCACATCTGCTTCTAAGACATTGCTGATCCATTGTCCATCCGTTGCCATCGGCATCTGCATCACACCGCTGACTGGTCCAGAACTGATCATTGCACTGTCGCTTGCCCGACGGCCGCCCATCGCAATGACGACTTCGCCTGGATTGATCAGAGTGCTGTCGCCTAATTCAATGGCAGTCAGGGTAAAGCTGGTCTGTACTTTCACTAACGCAAGATTGGTCTCTGGGTCGATGCCCAGGATCGAACCGGAAGTACTTAATGTATTTTCAAACTGTACATCTACTGGATTTACAGCGGTCAATCCCTGTGCAGTCGTCATGATATATGCAGTATCTTTATCCACTGAAACAATGACACCGCTGTTCTTACGATTTGCCTGGGAGACCATCACAAAAGATACTTTTGCTGTATCAACTGCTTTGGTAATCTCCGTCTGATAGCCATCGACTGTATTCTGAATGACTGTCCGATTATCTGAGCCTACCGTTGTATATTTATAGACTCTGACCGTGAGCCAGACATTCCAGACCAATAGCGCAGCTAACGCTGCCAGGATTACTTTCTTCATCACTTTCCCCCTTCTGGATCATTTCAAACTGTCCGGCAGCAGAAACGACCAACTTTGGATTTAAAGCTCCTTGATGCGTACGCAGTGCATCACATACAGTATGCAGTGCTTTCTCACGCGTATTCCCCTGCTGTGAAATATGTGCTAAGTAAATGACTTTGGTATTCTCCCGTACAACGTGATTGAGAATCTCAGCACATGCTTCATTATTCAGATGGCCTTCATCACTGTTGATCCGTGCTTTGACGTACTGCGGACGGCTGGTCCGCATCAGCATCTGCACATCATGATTGCTCTCCATTACAATATAATCCGATCCGGCAATCAATGGATAGTACCGTTCATTTAAATATCCCGTATCTGTAATATATGTCAGTTTCTCCTGACCATCTTCAATTACATAGCCGGTTGTATTCAAGGCATCATGCGACAGTGCAATCGGTGTGATCTGCAGATTGCCGACATTGAATACCTGCAATGGCCGTACTCGGAACGTATCGATGTCTTCCATTTCAATTGGTGAATAGATATTCAGGTCCTGAAACATACGGATCTGCGAGACATGATCGGAATGATCATGTGTAATCAGCAGGGCATCCGTCTCTTCCTTTGTATGATGCAGCTGTTCAAAACAAGTTGTTAAATATTTCTTCGTTGTACCACAGTCAATCTGTACAACGGTACCTTCATCTTTTAAGAGAAAACAGTTTCCTTTGGAACCGGAAGCTAACAGCGCAAAATTCATCATCCACCAATTGCCTCACAGGATGGGAAGCCCGACACTTTACATGCATTCAACATTTCATCGTTATGCTTGATGTAGAAATGCACATGCGGTCCTGTTGCCTGACCAGTCATGCCGATATGACCAATGACCTGTCCTTTCTGTACCACGTCGCCTACTTTTAAATCGGATGGCAGACGCATATGTCCGTAATACGTAATATATCCGTTGTTATGATCAATCATGACATAGTTGCCATTGACTGGTCCATACGATGATTCAATGACGGTGCCGTTATCTGCCGCATACACGTCGCCCCATGGATCATAGGCATCCGCAATATCCACACCTTCATGACCATAGTAGCAGCCATACCCGCAGGTGATTTTGGCATTGTCGACCGGATACCGGTACGAACCCGTGCCGACATTGCTTGGCTGTTTGGAACCAACTGCCACAATTTCCTGCACCGGCTGTTTGGTATCAACGCTGGACTTTAAGGTACCATTCGTCAATACACCATTCACCCATTTCTCAACATACAGCGCGTTGCGGGTGCCGTTCATTCCTGACTGTACGATCTGTGTCGTATTCTTGACCAGGTTTTCATCCTCTTTAGTCACGGTATCAAAATAAATATCTTCCTGCTGCAGTTTCTCGCGATTGACAATGATATCAATCGGCGATTCGAAGTATGTAATGCACAGCTTCATCCCTGCTTTCAGGATCTGATCTTTGCTTGTCAACTGATCTCGATTGATATTGATCAGCTGGGTCGCTGATAAGCCGTAATTCTTTGCGCCGACGCCGGCAACGGTATCGTATTCCTGCACCGTATAGTATTCCCGTTCGGTATGATCCCCGTATTCCAGATACTGCAGGATCTCTTCCTGACTGGTCTTGATCTCATCCGGTGATGCATTCTTGCGGGACTTGGTAACGTTCTGCACAATGGTCATACTGACATCCTTTGTGCCGAAGCTGGTCAAGTCTGTGACCTTGCTGCCATTCTGCAGGCTTGCCAAGGACGCGGGATCAATAAAGAAAGAAATATACTGGTTCATTGCCGCATCGTACATCTTTTCATCCGAGACATAGATCTCCGCATAATCGCCATTCTCATCCGAGAAAGTAATTGCAGTGCTCTCTAATGTATATAACGACTTGCGGTCCAGATAATTCAGAATCTGATCATCTACATCCGTGAAGGAGAAGTAACTTTCTTCATCCGTCATATAGACATTGCGTCCTAAATGACATGCAGAGGATGGATACTCTTCTTCATACTTGTCATGATAGACTTCCTGCAGATGTGCATTCAGTTTAGTGAGATCCGTGATGGTTCCTAAATATTCCCCATTGGAATACATCCGGTGGATCATCTGCGGTTCTTCTTTGACCCGTGTGATCTTCTGCTGGAACATTCCTTCGGAAGTTTGATCCAAGGCCGCCTGCGTTGGATTCACGGTAGACGAAAAAGATGGGATAAAAACAACGATCAAAACCGCCGCTGCAAAACAAACGATTAAAATCATTAACTTCTTTCCCATACGTTCTCCGTTTCTTTAGTCTTCGGTAATACCCTGTGAATTCTCTAAGTTGTATAACGCATTGGTTGCCGCTTCAAAGGCAACATTGATTCTGCCGGTCGAACCGTTTCTATGCTTGGCAATATTGATTTCCAAACGCTCACTGCCGTTCTGCTCGGCTTTTTCTTTTAATTCATCGTTATAGTAGGATTCTCGATACAGCATCATAACAATATCGGCATCCTGCTCGATTGCACCGGATTCACGCAGATCACTCAACATCGGCTTTTTATTTTCACGCTGCTCGACGGTACGGTTCAGCTGTGACAAGGCTAAGACCGGCACCTTCAATTCACGTGCCAATGCCTTTAAGGAACGCGAGATATCCGAAACTTCCTGCTGACGGGATGCTTCACTGCCATGGGAAGAACCGGTAATCAGCTGAATATAGTCGATCATGATCAGATTCAGGCCATGCTCTGCCTGCAGCTTTCTGCACTTAGAGAAGATCTCCGGTACTTTGACACCTGGTGTGTCATCGATATAGATCTGTTCGGTCTTTAATTCCGAAGCAGTCTCATTGACCTGGTTCCATTCTTCATTCGTCAAACGTCCTGTCTTCAGCTTATCGCCTGGGACATGGCTCTTGGCACTTAATAAACGCATTGCTAACTGTTCTGCTGCCATTTCCAAAGAGAAGATGGCAACCGCACCCTTTGGCTGATAGGCCGCAACATTCATTGCCAAGTTCAGCGCAACAGCAGTCTTTCCCATAGATGGACGGGCTGCTAAGACAAGCATATCGCCTCTCTGCAGACCATGCGTGACATGATCGAGATCATTCAAGCCGGTCTTCATACCAGTAATATCACTCTTGTTTTCTGACATCTTGCTGATCTGATCCAGAACACTGGTCATCAATTCTGTGGATGTCTTAAAGTTTCCTGCCTTCCGATTCCGCGAGACATTCAAGATGCTCTTCTCTGCCGAATCCAGATAATCATCAATATCTGTCTGTCCTTCCAGACCATCTGCCGCAATCTTTTCCGCCGCATCGATCATATTGCGCATCAATGCTTTATCTTTGATTGTATTGACATAGGTCTTGGTATTGGCAGAAGTGACTGCCGCATTGGAAAGCTCCGTCAGATACGTATATCCGCCGGTCTTCTCGGTCAAGTTCAGATCCTTTAAACGCGTAGATACAGTCGTCAGATCGATTGGTTTTCCTTCTTGATATAATGCCGCGCATACTTGAAAGATCCTGCGGTTGGCATCCAGGAAAAAGTCATCTTCACTCAGTCCTTCTTCAATTGCCGTACGGGCAGCGGAAGGATAGACCATCATTGTTCCAAGTAAGCTCGCTTCTGCTTCTGGTGCAGAAGGCAGTGTCTTTGCCATGTTATTTCTCACTTCCTGTCAAATGTACGTTGATTGTGCCAATGACCCCTTTATGTAATTCCACTTTCACCTTGGTCGTGCCAAGAGACGCAATTGGATAGGTATCAATGATCTTGCGCTTATCCACACGGATCTCTTTCTTACGTAATTCTTCAACGATCTGCTTGGTCGAGATGGAGCCAAATACTTTACCGCCATCGCCGCTCTTTACACGGAACTCTAAGACTGTTTTTTCTAATGTCTTAGCAACTTCCTTTGCCTTTTCTACTTCGGCAGCTTCTTCCGCTGCTTCTTCGGCTTTCTGTTCCCCTAAGATCTCTAAGCTCTTCTTTGATTCTGGTACAGCTAAGTTTCTCGCAATCAGATAGTTTCTTGCGTAGCCATCCGATACATCAACAATCTGTCCACGCTTGCCAACTTTCTTTACATCTTCCTTAAGAATCACTTTCATCTGTTTCATCCTCCTTGTTGTAGTCATCAATGGCCGCAAGCAGCTCTTCCTTCAGAGTATCCAAACTGCACTTGGATCTCTGCACCGCTGCTGCAGTCATATGTCCGCCGCCATTCATGTTTTCCATGATGACCTGCACATTGATGTGGCCATCACTTCTTGCGCTGATTGCAGATTCATTATCTGCATCGTTGGCAATCACGAACGCGCCTTGTACGCCTTGTACACTTAATAAACTATCCGCCACCTGGCTCATCATCGAACGCGTCATCACATGGTCTTTGACCACCGCAATGACAATACCGTTTGGATACCGTTCACTGTTCACAGCAACCTGTGCCTTTAAGGCAAAGTCTTCAAACGAATCCTTCAACCAGCCATACGCACGATTGGAATCTGCACCCATATCTTTTAAGGCTGCTGCTGCATCATACGTACGGGCACCTGTCCGTACACGCCATGTCTGTGTATCGACAATCATACCGGTCAGCATGATCGTTGCACTGATTGGTGATAATTCCATCGTATTGGAAACGAATGGGATCATTTCCGTCAGCAGTTCACACGTCGAACTTGCACCGGCTTCAATATAGACAAGCACCGGCTTCACGCCCATTTCCGTACTTCTGCGGTGATGATCAATGATCACAACACGTTTTGCATTCTCCAACAGCTTAGAACCATTGGACTGCTTGATGTTGTGGTGATCTGTCATGATGACAAGGGTTGTATCCGACAGATGATTCATCGCTTCACTTTCCGTAACGAAATTCACTTCTTTATTTACTTCATCGGCATTTTCCTTTAAGGCTGCCGCAAGTTTTTCTTCAATGCCGCCGGTCTTGGCAATAATGATTGCCGGCTTATGCAGAGACTCTGCCATGCGTGCAATACAGATAGCACTGCCGATACAGTCAAAGTCTGCTGTCTTATGGCCGCAGATAATGACATTGCTGGAACGCATCATCAGATCACGCAGCGCATGTGACATGACACGCACTCTGACCCGGGAACGCTTCTCGGCTGCTTCGGTTGATCCACCAAAATACTTCACTTCTTCGCCGTATGTCTGCATGGCGACCTGGTCGCCGCCTCTAGTCTGGGCAAGATCCATCAGGTTGGTCACCATCTGATCCAGCTGACCAAAGTCACTGGTACCTCTGGCAAAAGCCATGGATAACGTAATGACCATGTCCTGCTTCAATGCACTCTTACGCACTTTGCCTAAAATGGAGAAATGATCTGCCGCTAGATCGGAGAAGATCTTTTCATCCAGGATCAATAAGTAACGGGAACTGCTGAGACGCTTGGTAAAGATGCCATGTGCATCACAGTACTCTAATAATGGTGTACGGACAGCCGCATTGACAGCGCCCTCTTCCATCTCATCCCCATAGGAATTGTTTTCATCATAGTTATCCAGCGAAGCCGCACCGATGACAATATGCTCATCATGATACTTCTCTTTATATTCTGTTAATTCCGTCACATCCTTAAAGAAGATCATTGGTTCATCTTCCTTGCGGTGCATCTCATACGTCCGGTTATCCAGCTGGACAAGTGCTGTATCTTCCTTGCCGGAGATCAAATCATCTGCCTCTGGGATCCAGGTCAACACTTTCGAACCAATCCGGTTGATATTCCGTACTTTGAATAATTCACTCATCCAGGTAATGACATAATCATCGTCATAGATGATCATGCCGACTTCTCCGGTAATGAATGCTTCGCCTGCCGCATTGCCCAGAACATTCTTGACACCTACGGACTGTTCTTCAGAATATTCCTGATATTTTTCAAACAGGAAGAAGACAATCGCTGCCTCACTGATCAAGAATAACGCCGGCACCATCACATCAAAGTGCAGAGATGCATACAGCGCAACTAAAATCGCTGCTTCCACAATCAGCACAATGATCATGATCCGTTTTAAACCATTGAATTTCTCATTCATTTTTGAAACCCCCCAGCATCATTTTGTGATGCATGTCTGTGGTGATATATAAGAAGCCAAGCAGGGACATGAGCAGTCCGCTTGTCATCAGCATAATAATCAATGCCAGCAGCACTAAGACAAACTGATTCATCCGTGTATGGATACTGAGATACAGTACCGTCGCAACAATGCCGTAAAAAGAAAGATACATCATGCCGACAATGCCAATTCCTTCCATTGCCATCTTCAGCACGTCACTGTTGATGGTCTGGCTCAAGGCATAGTAGAAACATACCGTACAGCAGATTGCGAGATACCCGCTCCACTTTGGCGGCTGATAAGCCGATAACGGTGTGCTTGGCGGAACATGTATATGGAGACGGCGGAATAACAGCCGGGAAAATAAATGAAGCACTAAGGCATCTAAGATGCCGGTAAAGACAACCGAGACCAGAAGGATACTCGTAATCAGCTGTTCAATATTCAGGGATGCTGGGATTTCCATGTTCATCTGCGAAGAATACTGCGTGAACATATTTTCCATTTCCTGTACTTCACCCATCGGATCATAGCCAAAGAAAGACGCAAAGACTAAACTTGTCAGCACTTCTGTCAATACGGAGGCAATCATGGTGCGCACAACCAGTTTCTTTGTGTCGACTTGATCAAAGATTCCGCATCCATACAGCATGCCAATAAAGGATTCACACGCTACCAATGCCAGCGTTGCCGGCGTACTGATGATGGCGGCTAAGATCAATACCGACGCATAGACCATCCAGCTGTTCTTCCAGCCATATTTGGCACCATAGAAGACCATAGGCAAAGGAAACAGAAATAACACCGTTCCCTGTAATAATCCTGCTGTCTGCCGGTCAATCAGCAGAACAACTCCGATAATGGCTGCCATCATGGCGCCATCGGTCAATTTTCTCACATCATTTTTCATAGGAATATCTGCAGTCCACGACAAAAAACACGCGTTTTCTGCTTGGCTCGATTATACCATAGATACACTCTTTCGACCGAAAAAGGGCCCCGCATTTCATGCAGAGTCCCTGTTCCAACTGTCTGCCCGCGTTCCTTTGCGTCCTATCGTCCATGATAACTTCTCGGCTGGATCGCTTTTCCCTTGGGAGTACAGTCTGAATCCTTCTTTGTAAGATTATTATAGACCATGAAAAAAGCGGGAAACAGTCTTTAACGGCGCCCCGCTTCTGCTATAATTATATTTATGAGAGAAGAGCAGATCTTCTCTTTTTTAGATCAAAATCCCCTTTAAATGGTCTATCTCGTGCTGAATGATCTCGGCGGTGAAGCCTTGGAAGACCCCAGTATGCGTATGCAGGTCTTTGTCTTGATAGCGCACGGTGATCTCTTGATAGCGGCGGGTACTGCGGACCCCCGTCAAAGACAGACAGCCTTCCGATGCCTCATACGGTCCCTTTTCCTGGGTAATGACTGGGTTGAACATGAGCAGGATCATATTTCCAGTATCGACCACAATCATTGCTTTATTGACACCAATCATATTGGCTGCCATGCCTACGCATCCTGCATGATGTGCCCGTAATGTATCCAAAAGGTCCTGGGCTGTCGATAAATCTTCTTTCCCTGCTGGTTCCGCCTTACGGTTGAGGAACAGCGGATCTTTTACAATGGGACGAATCATCTGTCAGCTCCAATCTTATCAAGCGCAATCCAGATGCGGCAGTACAGGTATTCAAAGATCAATGCTAAGACAACATTGGTAATTACAATTCCCCAGCCCAGCTGACTGACATTCAGGAAAGGATACGGGTACTGTGCACCTCCTAAGCCAAACCCAAAGCCGGCAGCACCAAGACCAATCGCTAAAAGGTTATAGACCAGCGGAAAGGCAAGGACATACAAGATCTGTTTCTTCCGGAAGTAGTGCTTTGGACCAGCAAGATAATCTAAGACCAGGAGCACCGGCAGAACATACTGCAGCAATACTAATGCTAAGAAATCCGGGCCAACAAGAGATGAATGCATGGGACCCAGATACAGAATACTGACAAAGGCCATCCCCGTGGAATTGACCAACACCGTCAACCGCATTGCACTGGAAATGACGCCGCGCCCGCCAACCTTGAGATAACGGATCTCCAGCAAGTGATAGACAAGTGCCCATAATGCATTCAGGACTGTAAACATGGTAAAGGGACGCCATTGAAAAGATCCTTCAAAGACACCTGACAAAAGAATGACCCCTGCCAGAATGTCGAGGATACATAACCATGACACTAATTTTTCCAGTTTCCTTTTTCTCATAGAATTCCTTTATCAATCCCCATTTTCTTTAATACCCGCGGGGTCTCTTGTTTTACATAATTCAAGAATGTCCGCGAAGCCAAAGACATTTCTTCTTTCTTTACATATGCTAATGCGATTGGCCGCTCAATCGGTTCCTTGATGTGTTTCCAGACAATCCCTTCGGTAAAGCCGGTCACCACTAAACGGTACAGGATGGAAACACCCATGTTCTGTTTGACCATTGCCAGGATGGAATAATCATCATAGATGGTATATTCCAGATGCGGTGTTAAGCCATGTGCCGCAAACGCTTTTAAAGGAACACTGTTCTTTCCTTCATCCAGCAGAATGAACTCTTCCTTGGCCAGTTCCTTCAGCGTTACCTGTTTTTTCTCGGCAAGAGGATGATTCTTGGAAAGCACGGCTACCATGGTATCACGATATATGACATCAAAGTTCAAATCTTCAAAGTATTCTGGATTTAAGAAGCCGAAATCGACCGATCCTTCTTTGATCCAAGTATGGATATCATCATAGTCTCCCTGCCGTAAGGCAAAGTGCACCTGCGGATATTGTTCATGGAACTTCTGAATCAATGTTGGCAGAAGATTGCGGGAGACAGAAGTGATGGTGCCGATGCGGATGGTCTCATCCACGAGACCCGACATTTCTTTTTTCTTATCAATCAGATTCTGTTCCGCTTTGACCACTGCCTGCATGTATGGGAAATAGGCTTTGCCGTCTTCGGTCAGGCTGATGCCGTCATGCCCACGATGGATCAGAGTCGTATGGAATTCTTCTTCCAGACTGTGAATGGTCTGCGAAACGGCAGACTGCGAGTATCCCAGCTCGGAAGCGGCTTCCGTAAACGAACCTTTCTCAATCACTTTTAATAAGACATCATATCTGCTCATAAGTTTTCCTAATGTCTATATTATATATATTTGTTTTACTTATGACTAGTTTTTCCCTATAAATATATACAAAGGAGACCGGTGATGAGCGAAGCAAGAGAAGAATTCAAAGCAGGACAGACCGATGGTATTTCGATTGCGTTAGGATACTTTGCGGTATCGTTTGCGCTGGGCATTGCCATGGCAAATGCCGGCATTCATGCCTTCCAAGGTTTTGTGATGAGCTTTTTGAATCTTGCCAGTGCTGGCGAATATGCCGCCACACAAGTCATTGCGGCCGATGGTTCCTATTTTCAGATTGCCGTGATTACACTGATTGCCAATGCGCGTTATTTATTGATGTCCTGTGCTCTGTCACAGAAGTTTCCGGAAGAGACGCCCTTGATCCACCGGTTCCTGACTGGATATGGAATCACGGATGAACACTTCGCGATTGCGGTATCTCACCGCCGGTATCTCAATCCCTTCTACATGTATGGGGCAATGTCCTTATCGATTCCCGGCTGGGCCTGTGGAACAGCCTTTGGCATTTTAATGGGAGATGTCCTGCCCGCCCGGATTGTCTCCGCGCTTTCCGTCGCCCTGTATGGCATGTTTCTAGCCATCATTATTCCACCGGCCAAGAAACGTACCTCCATTGGGATCATCGTGATCGTCGGCTTCTTGAGCAGCTGGGCCTGCGGCATCTTACCAGTCCTGTCTTCTCTATCTTCCGGGACCCGGACAATCCTGTTAACGATTCTGATTGCCGGAGCAGCCGCCTATTGGAAACCAATTGGGGAGGATGGACAATGACACATAACATCTGGATCTATATCTTGATCACCTTTGCGGTATCGTATGCCATCCGTGTCCTGCCGCTGACCCTGATCCGCCGGCCAATTACCAATCCGTTCGTGCGCAGTTTTCTCTTCTATGTACCCTATGCCACATTATCGGTCATGACCTTTCCGGCCATGGTCGAAACAACACTGTCCCCCTACGCCGGCATTGCCGCATTGATCGTGGGCATTGTGCTGGCATGGCGCGGCAAGAAGCTGCCAGTGGTCGCTGCCGCATGCTGTATCACAGTCTTTCTTGCAGAATTGATTCTCGTATAAAAAAGGGACATGCGTTTCATTCCGCATTGTCCCTTTTCAGTTCTTCTAATAATTCTTTTTCTTCTTCACTCAATGACAGCTGATCAAGCAATTCCGGTCGGTACTGCAGTGTCATCCGCAGTGCTTCTTTCTTCCGCCATCGGGCAATCTTTTCATGATTGCCGCTCAGCAATACTTCCGGCACCGCCTGTCCTTCATAGACCGCAGGCTTGGTATACTGCGGATATTCCAGCAGGCCATGTTCGAACGATTCTTCTTCCGTGCTTTCTTTTTTAATGACGCCATCCAGCAGACGGACAATCGAATCTGCAATGATCATTGCGGGATATTCTCCACCGGAAACAATGTAATCGCCAATCGATACCGTTTCATCTACCGCGGCATTGATACGTGCATCCACACCTTCGTAGTGGCCGCAGATCAGGATCAAATGATCCTTGGCAGCGAGCTCATGAGCTTTCTGCTGCGTATATGGTGTTCCTGCCGCGGCACTTAAAACAGTATAACTATGTTCGTCTTTCACCGCGTGCAGTGCTTTCAATACCGGCGCACAGCGCAGGATCATACCAGCACCGCCGCCATAAGGCGAATCATCAATATCACGGAAGCTTCCTTCCGCATAGTCACGGATATCAACAATCTCCAATGCAACGATCCCTTTCTTGCATGCATGCATCACAATTGGGGCATTCTGCAGGGAAGCAATCATTTCTGGAAACATCGTTAATATCGTAATCTTCATTTCTTTTCTCCTAGAACATATGCATGCATCAGAAGCCGCCCACTTGGATGGTTGGATCCAATGCCGTTACATATGGTTTATATTCTTCATACACTGCCGCATGATTTGCGACATATGTATCATCGCTCATTTGACTGAATGGAACCGTTTCATAATAACTTAAGTCTTTCGTACCATAACAGTACATCAGATCTGTTTTCACATCCTTGATCTGAATCGTTGATTTTCCTTCAAACGTTGTCTTTTCAATATTCAATGCAGCCATCATTTCAATCCGCGAATCATCGAACTGTGCCGCCACCAGATTTCCTAATGCATAGAAACAGATTGTCTTATGATCATTCAGCCACTGCACTGGACCAATGACATGCGGATGATTGCCAATAATGATATCCGCACCGGCATCCGCAACTTCCTGGGCGACCCGCTGCTGTTCTTCGGTCGCTTCCAGGACATATTCCGTGCCCCAATGCATCGCCACGATTACAACATCTGCCTTTTGTTTGGCTGCCTTGATCTGATTCACCATTTCATCTTCATAGCCATCATAGCAGGCAACCTGATATTCTTTGCCCGCCGGCGGTTCCAGACCATTCATGCCATACGTCCAGGAGAAGAAAGCATACTTGATGCCGTTCACTTCATGGACGGGAATTGCCTCACGTTCTGCTTGGGATTCATAGACACCGCTGGTCACCACATTGGTCTTGGACTTCCAATACGCTAACGAATTTTCAACGCCAACTTGATCCATATCCAGCGAATGGTTATTCGCAAGTGATACAAGGTTGAACCCATATCCGACCATCGCATCTCCAAATGCCTGTGGTCCATTGAATCTTGGATAGCCATGAATGCCCAGATCATCGCCGCCCAGGATGGTCTCCTGATTGTAGTATTCCAGATCATATGGCTGGGCAATCTTGCCTACCCGGCCCAGCAAAGGGGAGAAGTCATATTGTCCTGGGGCAACTCTTGCGGCCGATGGGATGACATCATGAAGCAGGGCATCGCCGACCATAAAAAGAGATGCTTTGGTCACGACCGGTGTTGGCTCTGGCGTTGGTTCTACGGTTGCCGCCACTGGCTTATTATAGGTTGTATTCTCTTTTTCAAAAATGCGGCAGCAGACCGATGCCCCAAGAGCACCCAATGCCATCGCAATGATCAAAGAATAGATCAATGTACTTTTCCGTAATTTTTGTATCTTTCGAACCGCCATAAACGCCCCCGTTTTTATAATCATAGCATAGAAAGAGATGGTTTTTTAAAGCGTAGTTTGTTATAATAAGCGAGCTGAATACAATCGGGATGTGGCTCAGCTTGGTAGAGCGCTTCGTTCGGGACGAAGAGGTCGTGGGTTCGAATCCCGTCATCCCGACCATCGCAATGAAAAATCACAGAGATCTCTGTGATTTTTTTTGTATCTTATGCTCCAGTATATTCTGTTGCGTAATACTTCAGCTGTGTTTCATCTGCAACATCGCTCCAGGTCATACCAGCTTTGGTCAATACTTCCTTCATCTTATCGCTCATCAGCTTATAGTTGTCTGCGTCAAAGGCTGGCAGTTTCTTGGTGTTCTTATCACTGATGGCATCGCAGGCCGTAACTTTGCCATCTTTATCAAAAGTGATCTGTGCATTCCCCATCGTTGACTGATCAAAGAAAGTGACTGTACGTGTACCGTCGTCGTTATACGTAATGAACAGTTCGTAGGTCTCATCCACATTCTCTGCCTGGGCTAATGCATACTCATAGACCGTTGCCACGCCCTTCGAATTCTTACCAATATCAATTTCCCAGCCATAGTCGCCAGTACCGCCCTGGCTCTTAAAGCCGGCAGCCATTCTTCCGCAGTACTGCAGTTTTGCATCACCGCTGGCAAAGATCTCGGTATTATCGCTGTCAAAAGTACAGTACTTTTCGGCAGCGGCCGAGAAGACAGAAGAAGCAGAAGATACTTTTTTCAGCAGAGCATCCGCATCCCCAAAGGTCATCTTGTGTGCATCTGCGGTTGCCGTCGCTGCTGCCGTAGATGCTGCAGCCGAAGAAGTTGTGGAAGCGGTCGAAGTGCTGGAACAGCCCGTCAGCAAAAGAATACTGCTGAGGAAAACAGAACCAATGATTTTCTTTTTCATAAACGTCCCCCGGATATCTGTGATATCCCAATTTCCTTTATTATAACAAAAAAGAGACCTGCAGTAACAGGTCTCAGTTCTTATTTGCGTCATTTAACTGTTCGGTTGAATAGTGCTGAATTGGTGTCCACTTTACCTTTGCAAACATTGCCTGAATGGTAATTGGCAGATATGTCAGCATGAAGACTGGGAACAGCCATAAGTTCTTCCACTTCTTCCATGGTGTGGTATGAATGCGCGGGCTCTCCATATGAATGGTCAAAGCGCCCATGACAATCAGACCGGCATAGAAGTTCAACAAGGTCAATCCCAGCAGGACAAAGATCTGCTGACGGAAGACCATCATGACATAATACGGCATGAACCAGGCAGCACAGAGAACATATGCACTGATCAGAATCGTTGCGACAGTTAACAAGGAACACGGAATGACTGTCATTAAGACGTCATAACATGCCAGCTTTCTGCCCTTTAATGTCCAGAAGCCCTTCAGCAGCTGGCCAATATATTTTCCATCAATCTGATAGAAGCCCTTCGCCCAGCGCAGTCTCTGCCGCCAGGACTGCTTCATGGATGTTGGCTGTTCATCATACAGAATGGCAGTATCACAATAGCCAATCCGTAAATTCTTTAATGTAGATGCAACGGAGAACTGAATATCTTCGGTCAATAAGTAATATGGCCAGCCGCCGTTAGCACGCATGACTTTATCGGAGACACAGAAACCAGTACCAGAGATCATACACTGTGCACCCATCATCATTCGTGGATAATTCAAGTGTCTTGCTTCATGCATGAACCAGATGGAATATGCGGTAGAGATCCAGTTGCCGTCATAGTTCTTGGAATTACGATAGGTGGTGAAGGCATCGAACTTTCCGGTATCAAAGGTCTTATTCGCTTCCTTCAGGAACTGATCATCGACAATGTTATCGGCATCGAAGACAATATATGCATCATAGTAACCTTCGCCCTTTAACTTGTTGACTTCGGCATATAAGTAATTCAAGGCAAAGCCCTTGCCGACCTGCTCATGATTCTCACGTTCAAAGACGTAGGCCCCATGTTCACGGGCAACACCTGCCGTATTATCCGTACAGTTATCCGCGACCAGATATACATCATAGCGGTCCTTTGGATAATCCTGTGCCATTAAACTGTCCAGCAGTTCATAAACAACACCCTGCTCATTTCTTGCACTGATAAAGATTGCATAACGATGATTTTCCTTTGCCTCTGGAACAACCGGGACATGACGATGGAAAATCGCATAAACAATATAAATAAACTGGTATAGATAGAATACCGTTAAAGCAATCGCAACCATGACGGAGAATATTTGGAATATGTCCAGAAACTTCAAGGAAATCACCTGCCCTTTCCAGATTTCTGCAAAGAAACCCGTTTCTTAAGTGTAAATTCAAACCGCAAAATGTCAACCTCGGTCTCTTTGGTATCATACCATGGAAATAATAGAGGCTTCATCAGGAAGTGTGGGCAGGAATGAGTCTTTGATATGGCAGCAGGGCAGAGATATCTGAACATCTCAACATGACCATATCAAGTAAGTTGTCTATGTTCCTAAAACCGTATGCCAATCGTACAGTCAGCTTGATCTTGTTGTTCGTTGCCTCTATGCGTGCATTGGAAAGATGATACCTGGCAGTATTGATGATCGCCTCATAATGTCTCCTGATCTTCTTCTGCAGTTCATAAATCGGCTTGATCTGTGAATGCGATGCCTTCCACAGCCAGTCCTTCAATGATCCTTCGAGCTCTTCCAGGGGAAGGTGGATCAGTGTCCGCAGATACTCCTTCAGCTGGTAGGCCTTATATAGTTTCCTGTCTGTCTTGGCAATGAATTCCAATTGTGCCTTCTGCCTCGCCGTAAGGTTCTCAGGAGCCTTCCCAAGAGTGAACTTTGTGTTCTTGATCTGGTCTGCTGTCCTGTCTTTCTCTTCGCCTTTCTTTGGCCTTCCACGGCCCTTCTTCGGCTCATGATTGTTTGCACGTGCACGCTGCCATGCCTCTGTCCGTACTTCATCTATCGCTGCCTGTGCCCATTCCACCATGTGATAGCTGTCCAGGCACCGATGTGCACTGGGGATATATTCCTCCATCGTCTCGCTGATCCATCTGGCACCGTCAGCTGTGACGCATTCGATCGATGCACGCTGTTCTTCACTGAGCTGTTCAAAGAATCCCCGCAGCACTTCCTTGCCATGTCTCTCATGTACCCATATGACGCTGTTGGTGTCATGGTCAACGATGACGGTGATGTACTTGTGGCCTTTCTTATAGCTCGTCTCATCGATGCCGATGTGCTTCAGACCATTGAAACGGTGCTCTGGACATGGGTCCGCATCCTTCCTGTATCTGGAGATGATAGGCCCGATGGTGTTCCATGCGATCCGCATGTACGTGGATACCGCAGTCTTGGGAAGATACAGCGCCATCCATGCAGCAGTGTTCTCAAAGTCCATTGTGAAGGATGAATGATGCCGTGCCCAGGGGACATATTCCGTGAGTACTCCATGGACAGGGCATTCGATCCTGTGCACCGGTGCTTCAAGGAATACCTTTGTATATCCCATGTCCAGAGATCTCCACTTGCGGGTCTCTAGAGAATCGTAGTATGAGCATTTCTTCTGGCATACTGGACACAGGCACTGCTGTCCCTTTGTAGGATGCACAGAGATGGTGAATCTATCATCTTCCGCGCAATATTTATAAGAATCTATCACAATGTTCTTGACGCGGAGGAGCTGCTTGATTAAAGTTTTGTTGGGCATGGTTTTACTCCTTATTTCTTTGCAAAAATAAGTATAAAATCCCATGCCCATTTTTAATAGGTATAAATCAAGTGCAGATATAGATATTTACTGCTCATTCATCATTTCTGTTACCCACAAGTGTTGATGAAGAGCCAAATAATATGTCATTTACGGAATTCGTACTTTTTGGTAGAATTATCCCGCATGAATTTTATAGCTTATATACCTGATCTCGTCGTTCTAGGACTGATCTATATTTATTTTTTGAGAAAACGCTGGAGAAACAACCGCCCATATGCGCATTTTTTCTTCTATCTTTCGTTCTGTTTTGTCTTTCTTGTGACATTGTCGCCTTTTCTCTGGGATATTCCACATTTATTCTCCGGGGTATACAATCGGTACAACTTCAACCCGTTTGTGGACCTGGTCAATGGATATGGCAGTCCGCTGCAGGAATGTATTGAAAATATCATTCTGTTCATTCCTTTTGCCTTTCTGCTGCGGTATACCTACCATACTTCTTTCTGGAATGCGTTCTTCCTTGGGGTCCTTTTCAGCATCTGTATTGAGGTCACCCAGCCGCTGATCTCCAGCATCCGGGTCTGTGACATCACAGACATGATCACCAATTCCATTGGTGCCCTCATTGGATGTGGATTCTATTCCCTGCTTCACAAACTGCATCTAGCCTAAGACCGGAAACGGTCTTTTCTTTCACAATAAAGGAGAGATTTCTCTCTCCTAGTCTACTAAGATACTGCCGCCGATAAATTCTCGGATGATGGAATTATTGGCAATAAAGGAATCATCCTGAATGGAGACAAAGAACTGCAGGAACTGCAGCATTCTCTGTGCTTCTGCATATTCTGGGGCATCTTCATGGATACCCTTTAATAATGGCTCGGCATATTTCTTTAAGACAGCCAGCTCATAGATGCACTGACTGTTGAAGAAGGCATCTGCTTCACTGTTATATGGGAAGATGTTCTTATCTTCACCAGCCCGTACACTGGACCATGTATCAATGGTCACCGCAGCACTTCTGCCGCGTGTGCGGTAATCCCGTACCATCCGCCGCAGCATCCGCGCATCGGTCGTTGGGACCCGGTGGTGCAGATCCAGATTCAGCTGGGTCAATGGGCTGATATAGATCTTGAACTTCATCTCAGCAGGAATGCCATCGGTCATCTCCGGATTCAGACCATGGATACCCTCAATGACAATTGGCTGCGATGGATCAATCGAAGTAATGCGCTTGCCATAGATTTTCTCTCCCTTGATAAAGTCAAAGGTCGGTAAGTCTACCTTCTTGCCTGCCAGCAGATCATTCATCTGGGAAGTAAATAAACGGACATCTACCGCACTGAGCCCTTCCAGATCTTTCTTGCCATCCGGGCCGACGATCATATCTTCGCGATTGACGAAGTAATCATCCGTGCCTAGATACAGCGGCTTCAAGCCGATGACCTGCAGCTGGATACACAACCGTTTCGCAAAAGATGTCTTACCGGAAGAGGATGGTCCAGCAATCAGAATGATTCTCTTATGACTGGTCCGGATCTTATCCGCAATCTCTGCAATTTTCTTTTCATGGAGTGCTTCACTGATCTGGATCAGATCTTTATAGGAATTGTTTTCTACACAGTGATTCAAGTCCGAGGCAAAATTTACGCCGCACAAATTCTCCCAATGTGTCTCTTCCGAGAAGGCATCGTAAAGAAGCTTCTGTTCTTCAAAGGCACTGACTTCATCCGGATGTTCTGGATGCGGGAACCGCAGCAGGATGCCATTACGGTACTTGCGCAGTTCAAACAGCTTTAAGTATCCTGTGGAAGGGACCGTATGATAATACTGCAGGTCTTCTTCCTCTTTTAATGTACAGACCAGCGCTTCTCTTAGATCCGGTGCACTTTCATAAAGGTCCATTTCATCCTTCATGTTATGTGCTTTCAGCCACGCCATCGTATCCCGGCGGTTCATGACCGTCTCCCCGATTGGCAGATCTTCGCGGACCATTTCAGACATTTTCTTTTCAATCTTATGAATGCAGTCTTCATTGACACTGCCGTCATGAATGATGGTGAATAAGCCCTTGGAAAGAGAATTGGCAATTGTGATCTTCACACTTTTGCCAACCACTTCATGGACAGCGGCACAGTATAAAAGAATCAAGCTGCCCTGCATTGCCATATTGCCATAACTGTTGGAAATATCACAGAAGGACAAGGTGCCGTCTTTGGTCATTGGTGTGTTCAAGCGCTCATAATAGTTGTCCAGTTTGCATGCATAGATCTGATGCAGCGGCTTTTCCGAAAGAGTTGTCAGTACTTTCTCCGGTGTCGTCCCTGCTTCGAATTCTTTTTCTTCACTCTGCTCATTGGGCAGAATCACTTTAATTTTCATCATGTGTTTCCTCCATATCATATTCATATACACAGATCTTTGCCGTTTGGACCAAGACAAAGCCGTTTTTCAATAGAACTTTTTGCGAAGCTTCATTTTCAACAGCAGTCCTTGCGATGACTTTTTGAACCGAAGTCGTTTTCAGCCAAGCTAAGATTTCTGCCACTGCCTGGGATGCATAGCCCTGCTTTTGTCTGGCGGGAAGAATGCGATAGCCAATCTCCACGGTCTTCTCCTGCAGGTCATACAGTTCCAACATGCCCACCGGCTGATTATTTTTATCCGCAATCGTCATCGCCAGTTCTTCCAGGCGCTTGTATTTTCCTTCCAATGCTGCCAGCATTTCCTCGGTTTTTGTGATGCTTAATGGGTGCTCAAAAAGAAAACGGAGCTTCGTTGCATCTTTCGTTTCCGGTTTCCGTATGATCACGAAATCATTTTTGATATGAGGATACGCTGACATTTGTATACTTCGTATGAAAATTCCTGTTTTTATTATAAACTTAATTATATAAAATAGTATCAGTCAGGAGAAACTCCATGAAGAAAATCGCTACCATGCAGGATATATCCTGTGTTGGAAAATGTTCCTTAACCGTCGCTTTACCAGTCATTTCTGCGATTGGCATTGAAACAGCAGTAATTCCAACTGCCGTTTTATCAACGCACACAATGTTCCATGATTTTACCTTCCATGATCTGACCAGTGAAATCAAACCAATCATGGATCATTGGAAAAAAGAACATTTCCATTTCGATGCCGTCTATACTGGCTATCTTGGTTCATTAGATCAAGTCAAGCTGGCAATGAAATTATTTGATACGTTTGGACAGGGCATCAAACTGGTAGACCCCTGCATGGCAGATAATGGCAAGCTCTATGCGGGCTTTACCGAAGATTTCGCCGCCGCCATGCGGAAGTTATGTGCTAAGGCCGACATCATCGTACCAAACATGACCGAAGCTTGTTTCTTATTAGATATTCCGTACCAGACCGAATACGATGAGAAGTATGTTCGCATGATCCTGCGCAAGTTGACGAATCTAGGCTGTGCCGGTGCAATGATCACCGGTGTTTCTCTGCAAAAAGGAAAGATTGGTGTCTATGGCTATGACCGCAGGCACAACAGTTATATCTCCTACTTCAATAATGAAGAACCGGTGCATTTCCACGGAACAGGAGATCTGTTTGCGGCTACCTTCATTGGCTGCATGGTCAGCGGGAAGTCCGCTGAGCGTTCCATCGAAATTGCCTGCGACTTCGTCAAGAAGAGCATTCATCTCACGTTAGCAGAAGATGACCACAATACCTACGGTGTCAACTTCGAACAGGCGTTCCCATCTCTATTGCGGGCATTAAATAAAGAAGAATAAACAAAGGGAGAAACCACAGCAGTGATTTCTCCCTCTTTTTTTTAGTTCTTACCGAATCTTGCCATGAGATTTGCCATGGCATCATTCATTGTGACTTCTTTCTTTTCCGGCTTCTTATTTTCCGGTCTTCTGTTCTTATCATACTTCTTCTTATCATGTGAAGACTTCTGATGTTTCATTGCGGCATCCCGTTCTGCTAATTTATCTAATGGCAGTAAGGACAGCTGGACTCTTCCACGTGCTTCATCAATCGCGAAGACCCATACTGTAACGATGTCACCAACGGAGACCACTTCACTAGGATGCTTGATGCGGTTCATGGACATATGAGATACATGGACCAGACCATCTTCATGAAGACCGATATCAACGAAGGCACCAAAGTCAACAACGTTACGGACAGTACCGCTCAATTGATCTCCCTGATGCAGGTCTGTGATATCCAGAACATCGCTTTTCAACAGAGCACCATCGAACTGATCACGATAATCACGCAATGGCTGCTTGATGGCATCTTCAATATCTTTCAAGGTATAGGAATCGACACCGAGATCCTTGATCTTCTCTTCTGGGAATTCAATCTCTGGGGCACCTAAAGCCGTGATGGAACATGCTTTCATAATTGCCTTGGCGGCATCGTAAGATTCTGGATGGATACTCGTTTCATCCAATGGTTCATCACCGCCCTGGATCCGTAAGAATCCGGCGCACTGTTCAAAGGCTTTCGCACCTAACTTCTTGACCTTCAGCAGCTGTTTGCGGTTGTTGAAACGGCCGTTCTCATTACGATAGGTGATAATTTCCTTGGCAATGCCTTTATTCAATCCTGAGATATGTGTCAGCAGATCAATGGATGCGGTATTTAAATCAGCACCCGTGCGGTTGACGCACATCATGACGGCTTCATCCAGACGCTGGGTCAATGCCTTCTGCGGCAGATCGTGCTGATACTGACCAACGCCGATAGACTGTGGATCGATCTTGATAAGTTCGGCTAAAGGATCTAACAGTCTTCTTGCGATAGATACAGCAGATCTTTCTTCTACCGCCATATCTGGGAATTCTTCACGTGCTTCTTCCTGTGCAGACCAAACCGAGGCACCTGCTTCGGATACAATGGCATACTGAACATCCAGGTTGTTCTCCTGGATCAGTTCCGCACATAACTTCTCTGATTCACGAGATGCTGTACCATTGCCAATGGCAATGATCTGGACATGATACTTCTGGATCAGGCCAAGGACCTTCTTCTTGGCAGTTGCAATCGCCGCATCATCGCCCTTGCCCTTGAATGGGAAGACCTTATCCACCGTCAACATCTTGCCGGTAGAATCAATGACAGCTAACTTGCATCCGTTATAGAACCCTGGATCAAAGCCTAAGACAATCCGGCCCTTTAACGGTGCCTGCAGTAACAGCTTCTCTAAGTTCATCGAGAAGATCTCAATGGACTTGGTCTGTGCTCTTTCACTGAGTTCTGAACGGATCTCACGTTCAATCGAAGGGAACAGCAGACGGTCACAGCCATCTTCGGAAGCTTCCTTCAGCTGTGCTTCGACAACAGTTGACTTCTGATGCGTCAGGTTATTCAATGCTTCTTCCTTTAACTTCTCTTCATCAAAGACAAAAGAAACTGTAATGACCTTTTCTTTTTCTGCACGGTCAATGGCCATGATCCGGTGATCTGCTAACTGTGAGATCTTTTCGGAACGGTCATAGTACATTTCATAGACGTGGTTCTCATCCTTGGCATCCTTCTTAATGGCTGTCTTGAGAACACCTGCTTTCATGATGGTATCCTTGAATGCCCATCTCTGCTTTGCATTATCCGAAACAGCTTCGGCAATGATATCCTTGGCACCCTGAATGGCATCGGCTGTTGTCTTGACTTCTTCCGTGATATACTTGGCTGCTTCTTCTTCCAGATTTCCTTCTTCTGGTAAAGCCAGCATCCAGTCAGCCAATGGCTGCAGTCCCAGTTTGATTGCGGTAGCTGCTCTGGTCTTTTTCTTCTGTGCATATGGACGATAAATATCCTCGACCTGTGACAGTTTTTCGGCATCATTGACCGACTTGCGGATCTCATCCGTTAACTTGCCCTGTTCTTCAATTAACTTCAGGACATTCTCTTTTCTTTCCTTTAACTTCAACTGATAGTCATATTGTTTCTGGATAAATAGGATCTGTTCTTCATCCAGTCCCTTTGTCTGCTCCTTACGGTAACGGGCAATAAAAGGTACGGTATTGCCTTCCTCCAGCATAGACAGCGTATTCTGCACCTGACTGAGCGTAATTTTCAGTTCAGCGGCAATCGCCTTAATAATCTCTTCATTCATGATCTGTTTGACTCCTTTCAAGCTTCTCTATTCTAACATGTCCCCATAAATAGTCATCTCTTGACATTTTTGAGGTTGTCAAAAAGTATATTTCTATATCTTGTTCACATAGTTGACCACCGGTCAAATATCATCTATCCTATGAGAAAGGAATACTCTTGTATTCCCGTTGAGGAGGAAGATTTATGGCAGGAACCATTATTACACTTGTCATCGTTGTACTGGTCATTATGCTGATCGTATCGATGATCAATGTCGTCCCGCAGGAGCACGCGTATGTCATTGAAAGCCTGGGAAAATACAGCACGACATGGAATGCCGGTCTGCATTTCAAAATTCCGCTGATTGAACGGGTTTCCCGCAAAGTATTATTAAAGGAACAGGTTGCTGACTTCGCACCGCAGCCGGTCATTACCAAAGATAACGTCACCATGATGATTGACTCTGTCGTCTACTTCAAGGTCATGAATCCGCATGACTACACCTATGGTGTCGAAAATCCTATCATGGCAATGGAGAACCTGACCGCGACAACCTTACGTAATATCATTGGTGATCTGGAACTGGATGCGACCTTAACATCCCGTGAGACCATCAACGAACAGATGCTGCAGATCATTGATCTAGCGACAGACCCATGGGGCATTAAAGTCACCAGAGTCGAGCTCAAGAACATTCAGCCGCCAGCAGCCATCCGTGAAGCCATGGAGAAGCAGATGAAGGCAGAACGTGAAAAGAGAGCCGTCATCTTAACAGCAGAAGGTGAAAAGCAGTCTGCTATCTTAAAAGCAGAAGGCGATAAGGAATCCAAGGTCTTGGAAGCAGAAGCAAACAAGCAGGCTGTTATCTTAGCTGCTGAAGGTCAAAAAGAAAAAGAGATCCGCGAAGCCGAAGGTCAAGCGGAGGCAATCATTACCGTACAGAAGGCTACGGCAGATGGTATCCGTGCCATCAAAGATGCAGGTGCTGATGATGCTGTCATTAAGCTGAAGAGCTTAGAAGCATTTGCGGCAGCGGCCAACGGCCAGGCAACGAAGATCATTATTCCTTCCGAGATTCAGGGTGCTGCAGGACTTGCGAAAGGCATCGTAGAATCGATCAAGGACTGACCGTATGGACACCATTGTATTTTTCATCTTTGTTATCGTTCTGGTGATCGTCATCACGGTGCTGAGCGTCACAACTTCCAAAAATTATCCACAGCGCGGAATCAATACACCCCACAATGATATCAATCATTTCTTCCGGGAACCGCATGAACCAAGTGGTGAATATGGTGAGAACCATCAGGATATTGTGGATGACCGTGTCGTCAATCATCCGGAACCGGAAATTGGTTATGTTGTCCTGAACGGTGTGAAAAGAAGACTCGAAGATTGTAAGTGGTTATAAAAAGCTTTCTGTAATGCAGAAAGCTTTTCTTATATCTGTGGTTTTTGGAATGCCATTTCATCTACAAATTGATACAGTGCTTTGGCAATACCATCATGATCATTATCATCCGTAATGACATCTGCCATATCTTTGACTGCCTGCTGTGCATTGCCCATCGCCACACCGATTCCAGCATACTTCAGCATTGAGATATCGTTCTCGGCATCTCCAAAGGCAATGCATTCTTCCGGACGGATATTGACCTTTGCCATCGCTGTCTCTAATGCTTTCCCTTTATCAATGCCAAGGGCAGTAAATTCATAATAGAAATTTGCGGTGAACATCATGGACAGCTTTCCTTCAAACGGAGCTGCCATTTCTTTATAATGAGCGCGCAGATAATCACTGTCACCTGCGGTCAAGATCTTATTGACTGGGAAATCGGTATACTCGGCCAGGTCTTCGGTTTCCATCAGGCCATAGCCATTCATCCGTGACTCATATTCAATGACATTGAACTCACGGTCCCCATCATGGATCATGCAGTTATACACATCTTCGACGACCATATGCGAACCATGCGTAATGATGGTCCGTACATCAAAGTTCTTCATATGCTTCAACACCGCTTTGGTTGTCTCCGGCGGAATCGTCACATCGACATAGACATCTCCTGTTGTACAGTCAACGACCCGTGCTCCGTTATAACAAACGAACATACCATGATACATGCGCATATCCAGCTGGTCGCCATATTTAAAGATGCCGCGGGATGGACGGCCGCTGGCAATGACTAATTTCAAGCCATGCTGTTCCGCAATCATCAATGCCTGTTTTGTTTCCGGTGTGATTTCTTTTTTACTGTTGGTCAATGTACCATCAATATCCAACAAGATTGCCTTAATCGCCATTGCTTACCTCACCTTCCAATAAAGATATCCAATTCCTGCTATCCACATTGCCAGAAACAATGGAACAAGGATTGTAAATTTCGGATGCTGTGTCTTGTGATGAAATACATGCATTGCACTGTAGCTGCCAAGACCTCCGCCCAGTGCCGCTGCTAACAGCAGGGTACGTTCCGGAATCCGCCATTGGTGCTTTTCTGCTTTCTTCTTATCCATACCGTACAGAAGAAATGCGACCGCATTTACAACACATAAATAAATCAGGACTGCTTTCCACATTGTCATCTAAGTATTTTAACATACCAACAATGATAGAAGTAGTCCTGATCCCTAGTCTTTCCGAATCTCTGCTTTACTGCCATGTCCGTTGACCAGATCTTTGGTGACCACAATTTCTGTGTGGATCCGATCACGCAGTTCTTCCACATGCGAGATCATGCCTACCAATCGGTCGTTGCCGGATAGCGATGTCAGAGTGCGCACCGCAAGATCTAATGTCTCATGATCCAGTGTGCCAAAGCCTTCATCGATATACATCGAATCAATCTGAACACCGCCGGCTTCGGATTGAATCTCATCGGACATACCTAACGCCAATGACAGCGAAGCTAAGAAAGATTCGCCGCCGGATAAGCTCTTGACCGAACGCTGTGTTCCGTTATAGTGATCCACAACATTCAGATCTAAAGCCACATGGGATTGACGGTTGCCATCGTTCTCCTGGCGAATCAACTCATACTGACCATTGCTCATATGACTGTAACGCACGTTGGCATAATGCAGGATCCGGTCAAAGTATGCCATCTGTACATATTCCTGCAGCGTCAGTTTATTCATTCCGCTCAATTGACCATTCGCTGTATCCGACAGCATCTTCATACTCTGCTGCTTCTCACGATATGGTGCAATCTTTTTCTTCTGTTCCTGGATTACATGCAGAGCATTTTGATTCGCCTGAATGCGTGCATGGATTGCACTGCCGCGTTTCTGTTCTGTTTCCTGCTGTGCATGCAGGACCTGCAGACGTTCCTGCATCTGAGCAACATCAATCTCTTTGCCAAATGACTGTACCGTCTTTTCCAGCTCCTGTTTTGTGTGGACTGCTGTTTCATAGGCACTCTGCTGTTTTACGGCAGCATCTTCCACACTTTGGTAAGCATGTTCCCGTGCTTGAATTGCGGCGCTCTGTTTTTCTACTTCTGCCTGTGCGGATGTTTCATCCGCATACTGCAGTGTCTTTGACATCTCTGCAATCTGCTGTTTGAGATGGGCAATATCTCCCTGCAGAGTGACCAGACTGTTGCTGATTTTTTCGCGTTCTGCTTTCTTTGTGTCCAGCAAAGAACGTTGCTTCGGCAGTTCTTCATTTAATGTATTGAAGCGCTGCAGTTTCAGATTATTCTGCGCAATCTTTTGATCCAGAACTTCGTTCTCTTTCACGCACCGCTTCTCGGTCAGTTTTAATTGGTTCAAGAATGCTTCATCTGCTGTTTCTGCATTTAAGGAAACTTCTGCCGCACGATTTTTCAATGTCTCATGGGCATCTTTGACCTGGGCAAACTTCTCACGAGTATCTCCGGCTGCATCCTGCCAGTTCTTCTCTGCTTCTTTTTCTTTCTTCTCGGCTGCATTCACTTCATCTTCCGAAGGTGTTTCCCTGCTTAAAGAAGCAGGAAGTGGATGTTCAATGCTGCCGCAGACAGGACAGCGTACTCCATCCTGCAATGTGGAAGCCAGGATGCCTGCCTGTTCATTCAAGAACAGTTTGCGCTTGGTCTCATAAACATTCTGTGCCTGTTCATATGCTTGCTGCACCGTAATGGTGTTCTTCGCAGATGCATCGTGTTCCTGGAAAGCTTTTGTGTAAGTGCGCCAGGCAGCGGATACTTTCTTCAGCTGTTCGGTGAGCTGATCCTGTTTCACTTTTGCCGTAGCTAATGCGGTCTGCTCTTCTGTGCAGCTGCGCAGTGATTCAACTTCTTTTTCTTCTGCTTCGATTTGATCGATCAGCTGTTTCGTTTCTTCGGCATTGGTCTTCTGCATTATCACGGTATCTGACAGTGCCTTTTCCTTTGTGTTCTGTATTTTCAGCAGATCATTGCGCTCTCGGTACTTTGGCAGCGTACTTTCCAATTCTGCTTTGGCAATCTTCAGATCACTGATCTGTTTCTTTTCCTCTTTATCGGTCAGCTGCTGGAGTGCATTTTTAGCATCTTCGACATTCTTCTTTAAAACAGGAAGACTTTCGGTCACCTGTTTCAATTGTGTCTTTACCTTCTGGGCATTTGTGCCGGTGGTGATTTCCTGGGTGACTTTCTCTGCTTCATTTGTTATCTGCTTGAATGTTTTTTGGAATACGTCTGCAGAGGCTCCATCGGTCTTTAAAAGCTGCGTCACATACGCCTCGACTTCTTCGACCAGCACATCTTTGCCAGCTTCCTGATACTGCATCAGCTGTTCTTCTTCTGTTTCTGTCTGAATACTTTGCACGGCATAGGCAATCTGCTGACGGCAGTCTTCAACTTTTGCGTTCAAATCATTCGACAGAGCAGCCAATCGCTTCGCTAAGAATTCATAATTTTCGGTATGAAATAATTTCTGGAATAAGGCACCGCGTTCATTGGTGTCCGCATTTAATACTTTCTGGAAGGAGCCTTGGGCAATCATCGCAATCTGCGAGAACTGACTGCGGTCAACTCCCAGCAGTTCTTCCACCGCTTTGGTCACCTGCGTGCTCTTTTCAACAGAGTGCCCATCCGGATACGTCAGTTCCGCATACGCTGCTTTTTTGGTTGATTTGACCGTACCGTTCTTCAATGTATGCATGTACATGTATTCCGGGGTACGGTGAATATGATAGGTCTGTCCTTTGTATTGGAAATCCAATTCCACAAAAGTCTCAGTATCCTCATCCACGACATATTCACTGCGCAGCATCTTTGGTTCCCGTTCTTCGCCGGAAGCACTGCCGAATAATGCAAACATAATGGCGTCAAAGATGGTCGTCTTGCCCGCGCCAGTATCCCCAGTAATCAGGTATAAGCCGCTTTCGCCAAGGTCAGCCAGATTCAATTCCGTACAGTCCGCATAAGGACCGAACGCTGACATCACAAGTTTTAATGGTCTCATTGTTCGTCCTCCCAGATCTCATGGATCAATTCTTCCATGCAGTTCTTTTGTGCTTCACTCATTGGCGCATGATTCCGTTCTTCATAGAACGTTGAAAAGATCTCCAGTGGAGACTGTGTCATTTTTTCTTCATTGACCGCAGCTGCGGCTGCATTTTGTGTCCGGCGATTGTCGTAATCCAGCTTCATGATATTTGGATAGACCTGCCGCAGATCACGAATGGCATCCGGTACATCTTCTTCATTCGTCAGTGTTACATGCATGTAATCTTCGCTGTGGGATGCACGCATGATTTCTGCGAACTTTCCTTTGACTTCCTTCATTTCATGAAGCGGTATCAGTGGTATACGCTTGATTTCAATGTTTCCCTTTTCTTTGAAATCCACAATTGGAACACTCTTGACTTGATTGGCCTCAGAGAAAGAATACTTTAATGGTGTTCCCGCATAGACCATTGTGTCACGCGACACCTTCTGCGGACGGTGGATATGCCCTAAGCAGACATAATCATATGCATCATAGACCGTGCCGGATACTTGATCTAACCCGCCGACAATGATCTCTTCGGAACCATTCTCATCGACCTGCACGCCTGTCACAAACTGATGGGAAAGAAGGACATTCCGCTGAGAAGGATCAATGGTATCATTCGCCAATGCCTTCTGTACCGCCTGGGTATAATCACCAGCCTTGGCCATTTCCTCTTCAATATAACGATTGACATTGATTGGCCGGATAAATGGCAGCAGATGAAATACGATTGTCCCGTATTCATCCTGCATGGCATAGGACGGCACTGTCCCTTTGTAGGTACCCACAATATGAACATGCATGGATTCAAACAGAGAAGAGCCAAAGTTCAAACGGTCTCCGCTGTCATGATTTCCCGCAATTAAAAATACTTCCATCTGCTGTTTCACCAGTTCACTCAAAAAGCGGTCCAGAAGATTGGTTGCCTCGACGGATGGGACATTCCGGTCATACACATCCCCGGCAATCATGACGGCTTTTACCTGTTCCTTTTGCAGAATTTCTAAGATTTCTTCTAAGATATGTTTTTGTTCGTCAATCATGGAGAATCCATTGACGGTCTTTCCTAAATGCAGATCTGCTAAATGTGCTGTTTTCATAGTTCTATTTTACATCAGAATGCCTCTTCCTTTCCGGCAACTGATGGACCAAGAGAAAAAAAGTATGTCCCTGCTTTCTACAGGGACATACGATCGTGTCTATTACTTCTTATTCCATTTCCAGTTGGCAACTTCCGGCAGATCCTGTCCATTTTCATGGATATACTGCTTATGTTCGACCAGTTTGTCCTCCATCTGCTGGAAGAGATGGGCTGTCTTATTGCCAAACTTGTCCTTTGGCAGACGCAGCAGGACATCTTCGACTAAATGGAAGCGGTCAATATCATTCTGTACACGCATATCAAATGGTGTCGTGATCGTACCTTCTTCTTTATAGCCGCGGACATGCAGGTTGCGGTTATGTCTGCGATAAGTTAATTCATGAATCAAAGTTGGATAGCCATGGAACGCAAAGATGATTGGCTTATCCGTTGTGAACATCATGTCATACTCTGCATCGCTCAGGCCATGTGGATGTTCCTGGGCAGGCTGCAGCTTGAATAAGTCAACGACATTGATGACACGGACTTTTAATTCCGGCATTTCTTCATGCAGGATGGAAACAGCCGCTAATGTCTCTAAGGTTGGTGTATCGCCAGCACATGCCATGACAACATCCGGCTCTGTTCCCTGGTCATTGCTTGCCCAGTTCACAATCTCTAATCCCTGCGTGCAGAGTTTGACTGCCTCATCCATGGAGAACCATTGCGGACGTGGATGCTTGGAGGCAACCACTACGTTGACATAGTTCTTGGAACGCAGACAGTGATCCATTGTGCTCAATAAGCAGTTGGTATCTGCCGGCAGATAGATACGGACAACATCCGCTTTCTTATTGGAAATATGATCCAGGAAGCCAGGATCCTGATGCGTAAAGCCATTGTGATCCTGCTGCCAGATATGGGATGTCAGGATAAAGTTCAAAGATGCAATCTCTTCACGCCATGGCAGCTGGTTGCATACCTTCAGCCATTTTGCGTGCTGAGCCGCCATCGAATCGACGACTCTGACGAACGCTTCATACGAATCAAAGAAGCCATGTCTTCCTGTTAACAGATAGCCTTCCAGCCATCCTTCACACATATGTTCACTTAACATACCATCCATGATGCGGCCAATCCGGTCCAGATGTTCATCGGTATCCAGCATCTCTGCTTCCCATGGACGATTTTCTGCTTCAAAGGCATGATTCAAACGATTGGACATGCCTTCATCCGGGGAGAAGATACGGAAGTTCTTAGATGCACTGTTGGCCTCAAAGATATCGCGGACAAACTTGCCCAGTTCCATCATATCCTGTGCTTCTACCGTGCCTGGTTCCTTGACATCTACCGCATAATCACGGAAGTCCGGCATAACTAAGTCACGCAGCAGTTTCCCGCCGTTGGCATGCGGATTCATTCCTAAACGATGATCACCCTTTGGCGCAATTGCCGCAATGGATTCTTTCAGTTTGCCTTCTTCATCAAAGAGTTCTTCCGGCTTGTAGCTGCGCAGCCAATTTTCCAATAGATGCAGATGATCTTCATCACTGATCTCAATTGGGACCTGATGAGCGTGGAACGAACCTTCGATATGAACGCCGTCGACCATCTTTGGTGCAGTCCATCCCTTCGGGGTACGTAAGACGATCATTGGCCACATCGGTCTCGTCGAATCGTTATTCTCTCTGGCATTCTTCTGAATTGCCTTGATTTCTTCAATGACGGTATCCATTGTCTCTGCCATCTTCGGGAACATGACTTTTGGATCATCCCCTTCGACAAAGTAAGGCTTCCAGCCATATCCCTTTAATAAGCTTTCCAGCTCCTCATGCGAGATCCGGGAAAGAATGGTCGGGTTGGAGATCTTATAGCCGTTTAAATGCAGGACTGGCAATACCGCACCATCACTGATTGGATTCAGGAACTTATTGGAATGCCACGATGTTGCAAGTGGTCCTGTTTCACTTTCGCCATCACCAACGATGACCGTCGCAATCAGATCCGGGTTATCAAAGACCGCACCAAATCCATGGGCTAAAGAATAACCGAGTTCGCCGCCTTCGTTGATGGAACCTGGTGTCTCTGGTGCGCAATGGGAAGGAACGCCTCCTGGGAAGGAGAACTGCTTAAAGAACTTCTGCATGCCTTTCTCGTCCTGGGAAATATTTGGATAGATCTCTGAATAGGAACCATCCAGATAATCATTGGCAATAAAGAAGTTTCCGCCATGTCCTGGACCGGATAACAGGATCATATCCAGATTATATTTGTTGATGACACGGTTGCAGTTGACCATCACAAAGTTCTGGCCAGGTACCGTGCCCCAGTGTCCGACAATCTTCTTCTTTACATCCTTCATTTCCAAAGGACGTCTTAAGAGTGGATTGTCCAGCAGATACAGCTGACATGCGGACAAATAGTTGGCAGCACGCCACCACGCATCCATGGTGTCCAAATAGGACTGCTCATTATACATATTATTCATTGATATACCTCCATACGGTTGAATAAATAGGTACTCTCATTATACCATTTCCCATACTCTTTAATAGGTTCCATGCATTTCTTTATATATATTTATAACATACAAAAAGACCACTTATCCTCGCATAAGCGGTCTCTATTAAACTGATCCCATTCACTAGCTTTTTCTTTCCATAAGAATGTTAGGAAAGACGGAAAGAAAGAACTACTGTATCTGAATCCTTTCACAATCACTGAAGTGAATTGTGCCCGTCGGATTCGAAACTCCCAATTATAGTTTGTTCACCTTGTTTTGCCTGATGAACGCCGTAGAAACCATCAATATCTTCCAGACGTCTGTGAAGTTTGATCTTGTATACAGTTTCGAAGACAATCACTATGACACATAGTGTTATCGCTATTTCCACCCAGTTCATATGTTATCTCCGATCCTTATGCTGTTTCTTACGGTCATACCAGTTCAATACCTGCAGGTCTGAGAAGATGCCGAAGCCAAGCGTACCTGCGGCTGCACCGCATATCCCTAATATGCCGTACTCTGCTGCGGTTGGTGCATTGCTCGTTGAGGAGCTCTTGGTGGATCCTTCTGTGACTTGTTCCGACTTTGGCTGCGCGGTTGGCGCAATCGTTGGTACAGGTGTTGCTTCTGGCGTTGCGGTTGGTTCTGCGATTGGTGTTGCTTTTCTTTCATCCTGGATCTGCGGTTCTTCCGGAAGAACGGTAGCTTCAGGTGTCGGTTCTGGGGTTGGTGTCGGTGTTGGTACAACGACAGGTTGAACTACTTCAATCCACTTTGGATATAACATAATATCCTGTGTGATCCGCTGGGTCTGATACTTGCTGTCGTTTGGAATCAGGAACGGCTGTGTAAATGCCGCATCGAGATACCATCCCGCGAATGTGTAGTTTTCCTTTGTGACCATAACATCGGACAATGAAACGGTTGTATTGAATGTTAATGATAATTTCTGATCTTCTAGGCTCTTGTCAGCAAACGATACCGTTGCGGTATGGGGTGCATCATCAACAACCGTCACGTTGAAGACAATCACGCCATCCTTATTCGGATCCTTTATTCTTGGTGCTGTCACCGTTACTGGATAGCCGGTACTGCTTGGCTCATCGACCAGTTTAGAAAAATCATACGTTAACTTTTCGACTGGCAGTGTTTCGGTGGTAACACTTCGATTTGCATCACGTAGATAGATCGTTGGTTTGGATGCCTGAATGATTGCCTGCTCCACTTCTGCCTGAGAGGAGTACGACAGGATCTCCTTCATGCCAATGGTGACATTGTAAATGTTCATGCAGTAATCATCGGTATCAAACGCTGTATAATCATGGACCAGGGTAGTGTTTTCCGCCGCAAAAACCGGCTGATTTGCGCAATAAATCATCAGCGTGATCATGATCAACTTTACGAGTTTCTGCTTTGTTTTCACTGTTTTCCCCTGCCATATCTATAGGATATAAAAAGAAGCGATTCTTATGTCGCTTCACGTCGAAATCTGCACTTCTCTCGTTGTAAATGACACCGTTCCTTTCATGTATCCAGTTTTTTTCTTATCCGCGAAGATTTGCACTGTAGGTACGGCCAATTGGCAGTACATCGCCATTGCTCATCACAACTTCTTTTTTACGGATCTCCTGGATGTAATTCTTGCCAACCAGGTATGATCCATGGATCCGGACAAATCCTTTTCCATATAAGAATTCTTCAATCTTTGATAAAGAAGAATAGAATTCAAACTTTTCCAGTTCGCGGCCATTGCGGTAACATACTGTCGTGATCCGATTTAATACCGAGAAATATAAAATATCCTGAACAACGATGTTCTTATGCACACCGGCACAGGCTAACGAGATTACTTCTTGATTTCTCTTTTCCGCACGAGCTGCCGCCTTTAAGAAGATCTCTTTGAATTTCTCACTGGAGGTCTTTGCCTTCAAGACATAATGCAGCGCATCCACATCATATCCCTGAATGATATCTTCCTCATCATTGGTATAGAACACAATATCGGAAAGGTATCCCTTGGCACGGAGGTTCTTGGCAACCGTAAAGCCATTTTGTTTCTGAAGATCTGCTTCTAAATAGATGAGATCTGTATTCTGCCATGTACTGTCATCCAGCATGATCAGCTGATTCTCGTTTTCAACCGTACGGATGGAAACAGGAATGGAATTTTCCTGTGCAATTGTATTCAGATTCTCTTCGCACAGCTGGCTGCTCTTGGCATCACCGTCACAGATTAAAATATTCACCGCAGACCTCCTCTTCTTTGTTTTTATGTGAAGTATTATAGCATAGTTTCCATTTCTCCACTTTTCTAAAGGAAAATCATTTTCTTTTCCATCTTTGGATAGTTTGTTATAATGCGACACGTGAGGTACGCATGAGTATATTAACTGTAGAAAACTTAAATCAGAGCTTTGGGGACCGCGATATCTTAAAAGATGTTTCCTTCCGCATGAATCGGGGCGAACATATTGGCTTAGTTGGCGCAAATGGCGAAGGAAAATCGACCTTTTTATCCGTTGTGACAGGGAAGCTTATCCCAGATGAAGGAAAGATTGAATGGGCAAAGAATGTAAAGTCCGGGTACTTGGATCAGCATGCCGTATTAGAGAAAGGCATGACAATCAAAGATGTCCTGAACAGTGCCTATGCTTCTTTATATGACATGGAACAGCACATGAATGAGCTGTACACAAAGATGGCGGATCCGGATGAAGATATGGATGTCCTGATGGAAGAAGCTGGTGTGATCCAAGATCTGTTAAGTGCGCATGATTTCTATATGATTGATGCCAAGGAAGAAGAAGTTGCCCGGGCACTCGGTATTTTAGATCTAGGTTTGGACCGGGATGTCACAGAACTCTCCGGCGGCCAGCGTACAAAAGTCCTGCTGGCAAAGTTATTGTTGGAAAAACCAGATATTCTTTTACTGGATGAGCCAACCAACTATTTAGATCAGGAACATATCTCCTGGCTCCAGCATTATCTGCAGGAATATGAGAATGCCTTTATCCTGATCTCGCATGATATTCCTTTCCTGAACAGTGTGGTCAATGTCATCTACCATATGAACAATGCCGAACTGACACGCTATGCCGGTGACTATGATAATTTCATGGAAGTCTATGCTGTGCAGAAGGCACAGAAAGAAGCTGCGTATGTACGGCAGCAGAAAGAGATCGCGGATCTAAAAGATTTCGTTGCCCGCAACAAGGCAAGAGTTGCGACCCGCAATATGGCGATGTCCCGTCAGAAGAAACTGGATAAGATGGATGTCATTGAACTCGACGTTGAAAAACCAAAGCCGCAGTTCAACTTCCTGACAGCACGTACACCAGGACGCGTCTTATTTGAAACGAAAGATCTTGTCATTGGTTACGAGGATCCTTTATCAAAACCAATCAATTTCTTGATGGAGCGGAAACAAAAGATCATCCTGACAGGTGCCAATGGAATTGGCAAAACCACATTATTAAAATCCCTGCTGGGACTGATCGAACCTATCTCCGGTTCCGTTGAACGGGATGAGTATCTTGAGATTGGCTACTTCGAACAGGAGACTTCTCAGGACAACGAGACAACCTGTCTGCAGGAAATCTGGAATGCTTTCCCGGCATGGAGCCAGTATGAATGCCGCAGTGCACTTGCCAAGTGCGGTCTGACGACCAAGCATATTGAAAGTTCCATCAAAGTATTATCCGGTGGCGAACAGGCGAAGGTACGTTTATGCAAGCTGATGAATGTACCATCCAATATTCTTGTCCTGGATGAACCGACCAACCATTTGGATGTGGATGCCAAGGAAGAATTGAAACGAGCATTATCGGAATATAACGGCAGTATCCTGATGGTCTGTCATGAACCAGAATTCTATGAAGGTCTGGCAGATATTGTCATGGACTGTACCGAGTGGACGACAAAGATTGTATAAAAAATGTTTCCTGCAGCGATTACTGCGGGAAACATCTTTTTTATCTTTCACGTGGAATACGGATTGTTGAGGTCGTGCCAAAGCCAACTTCACTCTGGATTTCCAGTGTACCCTTGCACATATAATCCAACCGCTCACGGACATTAGAGATACCGATATGCGAACGGCCGTCTTCTGCTTTCTTTACGTTAACATCGAAGCCGACTCCATTATCCGCAACCGTCACAATGCTTTCGGTCTCTGTCTGCCAAGATGAGATCTGAATCGATCCTCCTTCTTCCCGTACCAGCAGACCATGCTTCACAGCATTTTCTACCAGCGGCTGCAGACATAAGGCTGGAATGCGGAAATTATCTGCTTGGATATCATATGTGATATTGATGCGGTCACCAAACCGTTTCTTCTCCAAGGCTAGATAGGTCTTTGTATGTTTCAATTCATTCAGGAACGGAATTGGTTCCTTGATATCTAAGGAATCCAGATTGCCTCTGAGGTAATCGGCGAACTCTGTCGTGATCTCAGCTGCTTCCGGTGCCTTCTCTTTACATAACGAGCGGATGACTGACAGGACATTGTAGATAAAGTGCGGCTGGATCTGACTGATCATCATCGCAGCCCGTGAGTCTGCCAGCTCTCTTTCTCTTTGTGCATATGCATACTGCGTGTCCAGATAGACTGTGAAGAAGAGGACCTGGATAGAGACAAGGATTGTCAGTTCAAACAATGGGATGGTTGGAAAATCATCTTCAAACCATAAAGCGACGAAATCAAAAAGAATAAATAAAATATAAGAGAAGTATTCTTTCTTTCTTGTCTTATCCTTCGTCTGGAAGATGGCAATGAATGAATGCAGGACAGAGAAAACTAAATATCCGCAGGGAATGATTTCCTGGATATAGAACAGATCATTGACCTGATAAAGTCCTCTCGCATCGGCATAGAAGATCCATCCGGTGAACATGGAGATGACCAGCATCGTCCCTAGAAAGATCATCGGTATATCAAACAGGACTTTCAGCCAGTGATTGACCGGTATATTGATCCGTGCTTCCACAAACAATGCCCAGTAATAGCAGCCCATTCCTGTCATGATCAATGATAATCCGTAATTAATGGAAAGCAGCCAATGCGGCAGGACACAGATCTGTCCCTCTGCAAGGCCCCATATAATATCCGTTATGGCAAGAATCAAAAAAACGACAATAATCTTCATCAGGATTGGTTTTTCTTTCCCGATGTTGTATCCCTTCCTGAGTCGGAACAGATTATTGACTGCAAATGCCATACAGAAAAATGTAACTAAAATATACGATGCATAAGGATTCGTCATGACTTTAATACCCCTAGAATTCTGATGCTGGGATTGCGTCGCCCCGCACAGAATGTATCTTGTCCTGATTTCTTTTGTACATTGCAAGCATACCATGATTGTTAAGAAATGATAAGGCATATGCCTAAAATTACTACATATATATAGAAAAAAAGACGGTTCACAGAGTTTCTGTGTTGACCGTCTTTTCTGTTGCGCTCTCGTCGCTTGTTTCCGCTTCCACTTCTTTGATGATACATTCATTGCCGGTGATCAGCCAGGTGTTGCCGCCATGGCAGTATGGACATTCTTTTCCATACTTGATGGTAGGATACGTTTTCTCGCAATCCCCGCACATCGTTACTGCTGGCATGGTCTCCAGTTTCAATTCACAATCGGTCAACAATGGATGTCTTACACGGAAGTAGTTCCAGCAGTCCACGAAGAGATCCGTCATAATACCGGATACTTCGCCGACCTGTAAAGTTACAGAACCATACTTCGTAATATGCTGTTCTTCTGCCATCCCGTCCAATGTCTTGGCGAGATGCGTTACAATTCCCATTTCATGCATAACTTACTTCTTGTTGTGCTTGAACAGGATCTTCATTTCTCTGGATGCAGCATATGGCAGTACATACTTCATCTTGTCTTCTGCTCTTCTCATATTCGATGCATCCGGCAGATCTCTGCTCAGATGGATTGCATCAAATTCACATCTTGTTGTACATAAGCCGCAGCCAATGCATCTGTTGAGGTCGACTGTTGTAGCACCACAGCTCAGACATCTCTTGGCTTCGGTCTGGACCTGTTCTTCCGTCAGGATGACGGTTGGATCAGCAAATGGATCATCGACCTTCTTTGTGCCAGGAGTCTGTCTCTTGGCATTGTCATAACCTTCCACAACGATATTGTCCTTATCCAGTTCAATGAACTGACGTAAGTCTCTAGCGATTGTTAAGGACTGACCTGGATGGACATATCTGTGCATGGATTCGGAAGCTAACTTGCCTTCGGCAATTGCATCGATGGCAAACTTCGCACCATGGTAGATATCACCACCGGTGAAGATATCCGGCTGTGCCGTCTGGAATGTGACAGGATCAGCAATGATACCACCATTCTTCCGGAGTTCGACCTTTTCGCCTTCCAGCATGTTGCCCCAGACAGCAGACTGTCCAATGGACTCTAAGACATGCTCGCCCATGACTGTGATGGTCTGGCTCTCATCATACTGTGGATTGAATCTGCCATCCGCATCCTTGACCTGTGTGCACTTCTTGAAGACAACACCGGTTGCCTTGCCATTCTCAACTAAGATCTCCTTTGGACCCCAGCCGTTCTTAATTTCAACACCATCATTCTTTGCGAAAGTAACTTCTGCATCGGATGCTGGCATTTCATGTTCGCCTTCCAGACACAGCATGGTGACATGACCATCCGTTAATCTGGATGCAACTCTTGCGACATCAACGGCAACGTTGCCGCCGCCGATGACAACGACATCACCGCTCATCTTATGCGAATGATCCTGGTTGGTCCGGTTCAGGAAAGTCACGGCAGATTCAACACCTTCTGCATCTTCGCCAGGAACATTTGCCTTCCGGCCGCCGGATAATCCGATGGCAAGATAGAATGCCTTGTATCCCTGTTCTCTTAACTGCTTGATCGTAACATCCTTACCGACTTCAACACCGCACTTGATCTCTACACCCATCTGGCGTAAGACATCAATTTCAGCTTCCAGGACATTCTTCTCAAGAACGAAGTTTGGAATACCATTCATTAACATGCCGCCTGGTCTCTGTTCTTTTTCAAAGACAGTGACGTCATATCCTCTTTCTCTTAAGTAATATGCACAGCTTAAACCAGCAGGACCGGCACCGATGATAGCCATCTTATAGTCTGGCCCCCACATTTCGCCGTGATCTGTCTCACATAATGGAATGTATCTCTTATCTGCATCCAGCTCCTGGGCTGCGATGAATCTCTTGATATCATCGATAGCAACTGGCTGGTCAATCGTACCTCTCGTACATGCTTGTTCACAGCGCTTGTTGCAGACTGCACCACAGACATATGGGAATGGGTTATCCTGCTTGATGAGCTTTAAGGCATCTAAGTATCTGCCTTCACCAGCCATCTTGATATAACCCTGCGATGCTAAGTGTGCAGGGCAGTTTGTCTTACAAGGAGCCGTACCTGTGTCATAGCAGTTGATCTTCGCATCTTCACGATAGTGAATGTTCCAATTGTCGGCTGTCCACTTTGTTTCATCCGGCAGTAAGGATAATGGATACTTGATCTCACCCTGCTTTGTGCAGAGCTTCTGTCCTAACTTGGCAGCACCAACTGGACATACTTCCACACACTTTCCGCAGGCAACACATTTATCCTTATCCACGTGGGCACGGTATGCCGAACGTGACATATTCGGTGTGTTATATAACTGCGATGTACGGATGGCGTTGCAGACACCAGGCGCACAGTTGCATAAACCAACGATCTTATCTTCGCCGTCAATATTTGTAATCTGATGTACGAAGCCATGACGTTCCGCACGTTCTACGACTTCCATCGCTTCTTCTTTGGTATTCCAGACACCACGGCCTGTATTGACGCACCATTCTGCTAAATCACCGACACCGATGCAGCAGCTCTGTTCACAGGATCCGTCGCCTTCGCCACGCATCGTCTGCTGTCTTCTGCAGGTACATACACCGATGGAGATCTTTCCATCATACTTATCTAACCAGTGGGAAATATGTTCTACCGATACGGACTGACTTTCTGTTTCAATTGCTTTCTCAACTGGAATGACATGCATGCCAACACCGGCACCGCCGAGCGGTACCATTGGGGTAATGCCTTCCAGAGGCATCTGTGTCATTAAGTTAAAGAAGGTAGCAATATGCGGATGTTCCTTGATCAGTTCATCCTGCATGACCATGAATTCTGCAATGCCCGGTACAAAGATCGGGACATCATACTGAATATGATGGTCTGGATTCTCACGGTTGGTCTCAACACAGCCAATCCAGCACAGATGATCAACAATCTTCTTCATCTCATCCACGCCCATATTATTGCGCTGTGCCAATTCTTCCAGATCGACATTGACTCTGGTCTTCTTGAATGTCAGCATGACCTTGACTTCTTCTTTGGTCAGCACTTCATCCAGGCACCAGACTTCTGGATCATCCGGTTTAATTGTATGTGTCAGTTTTGCGGCATACCGGTCGGTAATCATACCGGCAAGCTTGATCAGAAGTTTTTCTTTTTCAGGATCCGGTGCAACATAATTCGGGTCAAGTTTGTAGTCTCTTTCGTTGGTCATTCTGTTCTTTTGGTCATTCATATGATTTGTCCTCTTTCCATGTCCTGACGGCTTCTTTTAACCAGGCAATCCATGCGTCCATGCCTTCCCCCGTTTTTGCGGAGACCGGGAAGATCTGGATATTTGGATTTAACTGTTTGACTCTTTTCTTGCATTCCTCTAAGGAGAAGTTGAAGTATGGCATCGCATCGATCTTTGAAATGATCAACACATCACTTTCGCCAAACATCAACGGATACTTTAATGGTTTGTCATCTCCTTCAGGAACACTGAGGATCATGACTTTCTTACCAGCACCGGTATCAAATTCTGCCGGGCAGATCAGGTTGCCGACATTCTCTAAGAAGATCAGATCGTTGTCGTTCTTCATCGACTTCAATCCTTCCTCACTCATGCCTGCATCCATATGGCACATGCCATCGGTATGGACCTGAATACTTTCCACCCCTAGAGCTTCCATGCGTTCGGCATCCACTGCCGAATCAATATCTGCTTCCATCACACCAATATGATATTCATCTTTTAATGCTTTGATGGTCGCAGTCAATAACGTTGTTTTTCCTGAACCAGGAGAACTCATCAGATTGATCATCAGTGTTCCCTGTTCCTTCATTCTTTTTCTTAATGCGTCCGCATCTCTGTCATTCGATGCCGTCACACTTTCATGGAGTTCAATGATCTTCATCTCTTGTTCCTCCATTCTTCAATTTCGTTCTTCAACCAATCCACCCAGGCGTCAAAGCCATCTCCTTTTAAAGAAGATATCCGGAAGCACTGGATCTTTGGATTCAGCCGCTTCGCTCTTGCCTCAGCTTTGTCAAAGTCATAATCAAACACCGGCGCAACATCAATCTTGTTTTCCAGCATGACATCACTGACGGTAAACATTAATGGATACTTCAATGGCTTGTCATCTCCTTCTGGAACCGACAGGATCATGACTCTCTTCGCTGCACCGACATCGCATTCTGCCGGGCACACTAAGTTGCCGACATTTTCCAAGAAGACAACATCCACATCATCGAAGCCCATTTTCTCGAGGCCTCTAGCGGTCATATCCGCATCCATGTGGCATGCACCGCCAGTATGGAGCTGAATGACTTTCGCACCCGTATCCGCAATGGTCTTAGCGTCGACATCACTGTCAACATCTGCTTCCATGACCCCAATCCGATACTGATCTTTCAATGCCTGAATCGTCCGTACCAGGGTCGTTGTTTTGCCAGCACCTGGAGAAGACATCAAGTTGACTAAAAAGACATTTTTCGCGGCTAATTCGTTTCTCACCTTTTCCGCTTCTCGGTCATTATCTGCGAGAACGCGTTCTTTCGTGTCGTAAATTTCATATTTGTTCATGTAGTACCTTCATTCTTTAAATCGTTTAACTAACTCTATTTTATGCAATAGTGAAACTTTGCACAATAACAAAAGTCCCCTAGAAATCGGACAATTTATAGGCTTTGTTTAGACATTTCCCGAAATCTTCTTCTTTTTTCACAAGCAATGATTTGTCTATAAAAAATCGGAACAGATCTGTCCCGATTTGTACGTATCATTCTTTTTCATCCAAGCCAAACCGAACAATATAATCCGTCAGCCGCTTGGCAAGATCTTCTGGATCCTTCCAGATAATGAAGTGGATCTGCTGAATGTCAAAGTGGACATTTTCGAAGTCATCGGCACGGCAGGTAAAGATGGTTGTCTTGCCTAATGCGCGGGCATAGCCTGCTTCATAATAAACACCGGTGTTCTGTGTCGTGAAGTCTGCCACCATGAACTTGCATTGTTCAATCTGCTGGAACAGATGCACGACCATATTATCGTTGTAGACATCTTTATCAATGAAGTATGGTGTATTGCCGCTGTCTTCAATGCCCTTCTTGAGACCATAGCGGACATCTTCTATGAAATCGTATTTCTTTTTATTCATGCACATACTGACAAACACTTTGCCGGATGTTTCCTGTTCTTCTTTCTTCGGCAGGATCCGTTTATGTTCCGCAAGATCACTGAGCAGCAGTTTCTGTTCATCCGTGATCAGACCGGAAGACAGGAAATCTTTGATTGACTTCATGCCTTCACTTGGCTTTAGACCAAAGTATTCAGCCAGGCCGTCTGCTGTTTCTTTCTTTTCCTGAATGGTCTCTGTCAGTTTTGCAAATAATTCATCGTTCTTCATAAAAGTATTATGTCACGTTTTTCTTTCAGCACACAACAAGAAAAGACTTACCCTTTGTGGATAAGTCTTCGTGTTCGAACTGCTTAGTGCTGCTTGTATGTGATTACTTCGCCAGTGAAGGACTTCTTCAGGATCTCCTGCATGTCCTTGACCATTGGTACTCTTGGGTTAGCTGGCGAGCACTGATCTTCATACGCAAGGTAAGAAATCTTTTCAATTGCATCATTCCATGCCTTCTGATCAACACCCTGTGCACCGAACTTCATATCGATACCAACATCCTCACCAAGCTGGTGGACTGCTTCTGCAAACTTCTCAACACCTTCCTGTGTGGACTTGAACTTAATGCCGACAGCAGCTGCAAGTTCGCAGTATCTTTCATCTGCATCATAGCACTGGTACTTTGGCCATAAGCCTGGTTTCTCCGGCTTTGTGCCGTTGTAGCGGATGACATATGGCAGTAAGATTGCGCAGCATCTGCCATGGACTAAGTGGAATTCTGCACCAATCTTATGCGCCATGGAGTGATCCATGCCTAAGTATGCATTTGCGAATGCCATACCAGCCATGGTTGCGGCATTGTGCATCTTTTCCTTTGCCTCTTCATCTGCCTTGCCGTTATGGACTGCTCTTGGCAGATATTCAAATACCATCTTGACTGCCTTTAATGCTAAGGCATCTGTAAAGTCGGAAGCCATGACGGATACGAATGCTTCCACTGCATGTGTTAAGACATCCATGCCAGAATCTGCAGCGACCTTTGCCGGTAAAGACATGACTAATGCCGGGTCAATGATTGCTACTGTAGGTGTCAGAGAATAGTCTGTTAATGGATACTTTCTGTGTGTTTCCTTATCGGTGATAACGGCGAATGGGGAAACTTCGGAACCAGTACCGGAAGTTGTTGGGATGCATACTAAGTGAGACTTCTTGCCAAGTTCTGGATACTGGAACGCTCTCTTACGGATGTCCATGAACTTCTGTTTCAGATCATCGAACTGAACTTCTGGATGTTCATAGTACAGCCACATACCCTTGGCCGCATCCATTACAGAACCGCCGCCTAAGGCAATGATGGTATCCGGCTTGAAGGCTTCCATGATCTCCCAGCCCTTCTTGACTGTCTGGATACTTGGATCTGGTTCAACATCGGAATATAACTGATAGATGACTTTGTTGTTGCGGGCATCTAACTGATCGGTGATCCGTGTGAGATAGCCTAACTCAACCATGGACTTATCGGTAACGATGAAGGCTCTCTTGATTTCACGCATGTCGCGCAGATAGGTAATGGAATTCTGTTCGATATAGATCTTGCTTGGAATTTTGAACCATTGCATAGTATTTCTCCTCTTTCCGATCTTCTTGATATTCAGAAGGTTGATCGCACTGACGTTTCCTGCTACTGAGTTATGACCGTAGGATCCACAACCAAGTGTCAGTGAAGGAATAAAGCTGTTATAGATATTACCGATACCGCCGAAGGTTGTTGGAGAATTCCAGATCAGACGGCATGCCTTCATGCGCTTGCCGAATTCCTTAACAAGATTTTCGTTTCTTGTATGGATGGCTGCTGTATGACCAACACCATTTAACATTAATGTCGCTTCTGCTTTATTAAATCCATCTGCCACATCCTCTGCCTTTTCAAAGGCAAGAACTGGGGAAAGCTTTTCTCTGGATAATGGTTCATTGACACCCGGTTCGCCAACTTCCGCAATCAGAATGGAAGTTGCCGGATCAACCTTGAAGCCTGCCTGTTCAGCAATCCAAGCCGCCGGCTTACCAGCAACCGCGCCATTGAGACGTGCATTCTTCGCTTCTGGTGTGTTGGCGTTTGCGCCAAACATGTAAGTCTCTAATAACTTCTTTTCTCTAGGAGTGCAGAAGTGTACGTTATAGTGCAGGAACTCTTCCTTCACATCGTCATAGATTTCTTTATCGACAATGACTGTCTGTTCGGAAGCACAGATCATACCATTATCGAATGCCTTAGACATTGCAATATCATTGACTGCCTGTTTGATATCAGCAGTTGTTTCAATGTATGCAGGAGCGTTGCCGGCACCGACACCTAATGCAGGTTTGCCTGTGGAGTACGCTGCCTTGACCATGGCGTTGCCGCCGGTTGCAAGAATCGTTGAGATTCCTTCGGCATGGATCAAAGCCGTTGTCGCTTCCATGGAAGGATTGTCAATCCACTGAATGCAGTTCTCAGGAGCACCTGCTGCAATCGCTGCTTCATAGACTACCTTCGCAGCTGCAACAGAGCACTTCTGTGCTAATGGATGGAAGGCAAAGATAATTGGGTTTCTTGTCTTCAAGCAGATCAATGACTTGAAGATTGCTGTAGATGTTGGGTTCGTCACAGGAGTGATACCAGCAACAACACCGACTGGTTCCGCAACTTCCTGGATACCGGTAACCGGATCATCACTGATGATGCCGACGGTCTTCATGTTACGCATATTGTTTACAACATATTCACATGCGAATAAGTTCTTTGTGGCTTTATCTTCAAAAACACCACGGCCTGTTTCTTCAACGGCCAACTTTGCCAAGGAACCGTGCTGGTCCAATGCGGCAACAGAGCACTTCGCTACGATGTAGTCGATCTTTTCCTGATCGAACTTTGCATATTCGTCTAATGCCTTTAATGCCTTCGCAACCTTTTCATCAACTTCTGCAATTCTTGGAGTTTCGTTGGAAACAGGAGCAGGTTTTGCAGCAACCTTCTTTGGAGCTGCCTTCTTTGCTACGGTTCTCTTTGGAGCGGCTTTTTTCTTTACAACTGTCTTCTTTTTACGCTGTACCATGTGATTTCCTCCTGTGAATCTTTTCACAACGACAGATTAGCATGCGGAAAATGGCCTGGCAAGTCTTTTTGTTAAATTTCTCACAAGTAAACGCTTTCAATTCAAAATTATTTTTTTGTATCCGCTTTCAACAGAAAAAGGCATGCAAACGCATGCCTGATTCTTCTTCCTTCGTTTTGTTTTCTTTTACTTTTCGATGCTTACAAACTTATAGCCGGCATCTTCCACTGCCTTCTTGATGTCTGCTTCTGCAACATCCTTGGTTGTTGTGATGACTGCTGTGCCATTGTCATGAGAAGCAACAGCAGATGTAATTCCATCCACGGCTTCTAATCCTTCCTTGACGTGTTTCTCACACATCATGCACATCATACCTTCGATCTTTACTGTTTCTGTCATTTCATTTTCCTCTTCTTTCTTGTCATTTATGACATTTGTATTACAGCTCGCATCCCCAATTGGACATGCGGTTTGATTCCCATTCACAGCATTGACTGCAACCGTTACTTTTTCTTCTGTTGTATCCGGCAGTGCTTTCTCATGCAGTGCATGATCATGCGATGCATCATGGATCTTCACAAGATTTAGACGCAATGCATTCATGCATACAGTGAAGCTGGAGAGAGACATTGCGGCAGCACCCCACATCGGATTCATCTGGATGCCGGGATATAGTCCAGCCGCCATTGGAATCAGAATGATGTTGTATGCGAATGCCCAGAATAGATTCTCATGGATATTCCGCAGAGATGCACGGCTTAAGCGAATAGCTGCCGCTGCATCCCCTAGTTTTGAATTCATTAATACAACATCGGCACTGTCAATCGCAACATCCGTACCTGCACCAATCGCCATACCGATATCTGCTTTGGTCAACGCCGGAGCATCATTGATGCCATCACCGATCATAGTGACACGGCCGCGCTTCTGCAGTTCAGCAATCACCGCTTCTTTACCATCCGGCAGAACACCGGCAATGATACGGTCAACACCTGCCTGCATGCCAATCGCCCGTGCGGTCCGTTCGTTATCTCCGGTCAACATGACAACTTCAATGCCCATTTTCTGCATTTCTGCAATCGCCTGTGCCGAATCTGCTTTGATGACATCTGCCACTGCAATCATGCCAAGATATTGGTTTTCTTTTCCAAAGAAGAGCGGTGTCTTTCCATCGGCAGCAGCCTTCTCACTCTCCTCAATATATTTCTGCGGTACATCCATCAGAGAAGTAATATACGTGACAGATCCGCCATAGATTGTTTCACCATGGGATTTGCCTTCCAGACCGTTTCCAGCATGGATGGTAAAATCTTCTATCTTTTCTGCATGCATGTCATTGTCAGACGCATACTTTAATACTGCTTTGGCAAGCGGATGTTCACTTTGGTTTTCTAATGTGACTGCTGTTTGAAGCAGTTCATCCAGTGATATACCATCTGCGGTACGGATATCCGTCACTTCCGGCTTGCCGGCTGTAATCGTACCTGTTTTATCTAAGGCAACAATCTGTGTATGTCCCGTATTCTCAAGTGCTTCTGAAGTCTTGAACAAGATTCCGTTCTTTGCGCCGACACCATTGCCGACCATGATGGCAACCGGGGTTGCTAAGCCCAGTGCACATGGGCAGGAAATCACAAGTACAGAGATGGCACGTTCCAAAGCATACGCCATCGTCTCACCCAGGAATAAGTAGATGACCAGGACAAGCAGAGACAGACCGATGACTGCCGGTACAAAGACACCGCTGACACGATCCGCAATCCGCGCAATCGGTGCTTTGGTTCCAGCCGCATCCGAGACCATCTGAATGATCTGCGCAAAGGCTGTATCTTCTCCAACGCGTACGGCCCGTGCCTGGAAATAACCAGATTGATTCATTGTCGCAGCACTGACGGGATCATTTACATTCTTATCTACCGGAATGGATTCACCCGTCAAAGCCGATTCATCCACGGCCGAAGAGCCTTCAATCAGAATCCCATCAACAGGAATGGATTCGCCTGGGCGTACCACGAAGATATCCCCGATGGCGACCTCATCAATATTGACGGATACTTCTTTGCCGTCTTTGAGAAGAACTGCGGTCTTTGGGGCCATCTTCATCAAGTTCTTCAAGGCATCGGTTGTCTTGCCTTTGGAAATGGACTCTAATGTTTTTCCTACCGTGATCAAAGCAACGATCATTGCGGCAGATTCGAAGTACAGCTGGTCATGATACAGTGCCATCAAGTCCGCATTTGCAGTGCTATTTGTGACCAGGACAGTCATTTCATACAGAACATATAAGGACCAGCCAAAGGATGCCGTACTGCCTAAAGCAACCAACGCATCCATATTCGGTGCAAGATGCACTAAGCTTTTGAAGCCGGAAATAAAGAATGCTTTATTGATGATCATGATCACAATTGCCAGCAGCATCTGGGTCAATGCCAAGCCAAGATGATTATGATTCAGGAAGGCTGGGACCGGCCAGTTGAGCATGTTGTGTCCCATCGTGATATACATCAAGAAGACCAAGAAGATGGCGGACCACAACAACCGTTTCTTGAATTTCGGTGTCTCACGATCCTTCAAGGCATCTTCTTCTGCTTCCAGTTTTGCGGAAGCATGCTGCACCGCTTCTTCCTTAGGCCGTGCACCATACCCCGCATCTTCAACTGCCTTGATGATCACCGCATCGTCTGCGTTTCCATCCACGATCATTGTATTGGTCAGTAAGGATACCGTTACGCTGTTGACCCCCGGCACTTTCGCAACTGCCTTTTCCACATGGGACTGACAGGATGCACACGTCATTCCCGATACAATATATTGTTTCATTTTCTCACCTACTTCATTAACTTCTGCAGGACATCGCAGAGCTCATCAATCGTTTCATCTTTTCCATTTCGGATATCATCGACCACACAGCTGTGGATATGACAGCTCAGCAGTACTTTGTTGAAACTGTTCATGGCATTGGTGGCCGCCGATACCTGCATTAAGATATCTGGACAGTATAGATCATCCTCGACCATCTTCTCAATGCCGCGCACCTGTCCTTCAATCTTCTTCAAGCGTGTCAGCAGTGCTTTCTTCTCTTCTTCGCTTCTCATCTTATGCCGCGTGCCGCAGTGTGCACATGTCTTTTCTTTCATAAGGTTCCTCTTTTCTATGTATCTTCGTTATATACCCCCAGGGGGTATCATGCAAGTGAGATGCTCATACGAAAAAACTTCTGCTTTCACAGAAGTTCTCTCGTGTCATTTTGTGGCTTATTCAGCCTTCCCATACATTGCTGAAGCTTTCGCTTCTCCCTCGATACCTAGAGAATACCGGATGGTGTGTCACAACAACGTCACAAAAATATAAAAATTTTTAAATTTCATAAAAAAGGCTCTTCATCAACACTTGTGGGTAACAGAAATGATGAATGAGCAGTAAATATCTATATCTGCACTTGATTTATACCTATTAAAAATGGGCATGGGATTTTATACTTATTTTTGCAAAGAAATAAGGAGTAAAACCATGCCCAACAAAACTTTAATCAAGCAGCTCCTCCGCGTCAAGAACATTGTGATAGATTCTTATAAATATTGCGCGGAAGATGATAGATTCACCATCTCTGTGCATCCTACAAAGGGACAGCAGTGCCTGTGTCCAGTATGCCAGAAGAAATGCTCATACTACGATTCTCTAGAGACCCGCAAGTGGAGATCTCTGGACATGGGATATACAAAGGTATTCCTTGAAGCACCGGTGCACAGGATCGAATGCCCTGTCCATGGAGTACTCACGGAATATGTCCCCTGGGCACGGCATCATTCATCCTTCACAATGGACTTTGAGAACACTGCTGCATGGATGGCGCTGTATCTTCCCAAGACTGCGGTATCCACGTACATGCGGATCGCATGGAACACCATCGGGCCTATCATCTCCAGATACAGGAAGGATGCGGACCCATGTCCAGAGCACCGTTTCAATGGTCTGAAGCACATCGGCATCGATGAGACGAGCTATAAGAAAGGCCACAAGTACATCACCGTCATCGTTGACCATGACACCAACAGCGTCATATGGGTACATGAGAGACATGGCAAGGAAGTGCTGCGGGGATTCTTTGAACAGCTCAGTGAAGAACAGCGTGCATCGATCGAATGCGTCACAGCTGACGGTGCCAGATGGATCAGCGAGACGATGGAGGAATATATCCCCAGTGCACATCGGTGCCTGGACAGCTATCACATGGTGGAATGGGCACAGGCAGCGATAGATGAAGTACGGACAGAGGCATGGCAGCGTGCACGTGCAAACAATCATGAGCCGAAGAAGGGCCGTGGAAGGCCAAAGAAAGGCGAAGAGAAAGACAGGACAGCAGACCAGATCAAGAACACAAAGTTCACTCTTGGGAAGGCTCCTGAGAACCTTACGGCGAGGCAGAAGGCACAATTGGAATTCATTGCCAAGACAGACAGGAAACTATATAAGGCCTACCAGCTGAAGGAGTATCTGCGGACACTGATCCACCTTCCCCTGGAAGAGCTCGAAGGATCATTGAAGGACTGGCTGTGGAAGGCATCGCATTCACAGATCAAGCCGATTTATGAACTGCAGAAGAAGATCAGGAGACATTATGAGGCGATCATCAATACTGCCAGGTATCATCTTTCCAATGCACGCATAGAGGCAACGAACAACAAGATCAAGCTGACTGTACGATTGGCATACGGTTTTAGGAACATAGACAACTTACTTGATATGGTCATGTTGAGATGTTCAGATATCTCTGCCCTGCTGCCATATCAAAGACTCATTCCTGCCCACACTTCCTGATGAAGCCTCATAAAAAAGATGAAAAAACCGGTCTTTCCGCCGGTTTTTGATTAATACTTTGTCGAGATGAGCTTCATGAAAGCACGATAGTCACGGATGAACTGGTCACACCAAGCATCATAATCCGGATCTTCTTCCTTGCATTCTGGATGTTCATTCAGATAAGCAATATACCGTTCAACGCCTTCCTTCAGACCGATGTTGCAACGGAAATCTGGAATCAGCTGGGTAATCTGATATTTGGAATACAGATTAGAGAACTGCTTATCCCCTAAGATGGTCTCAATGGTATCGTACTTGGAAGTACAAGCTAATGTATCCGAAGAAATATGACAGATGCGCAGTTTCTTACCAAGCTGCAGGGCAATCTCTTCATAGATCATGTCCCATGTTACGACCATCGGGTTGACTAAGTTGATGGTCTCACCATTTGCCGCAGGGTTGCCAATCATCTGAATAAAGTTATACGCAAAGTCATCCGCATGCATCATATGCCAAATGGATTTACCGTCGCCATGAACGATGACCGACTTGCCATTTTCAATACGGCTGATGACACTCCAGCAGTTCTTGCCTTTGACGCTTAACGGGATACGATTTTCTCCATAGGTCTGGGAAGGACGGACAATACAGACGGGGAAGCCAGCCTGGGAAGCTTTACGGAAGACCTCTTCTGCCGCTGCCTTATTCTGTCCATAATGGGAGAAACGATTGGTCTGACGTGAATTCTCATTCAGCCAGACAACATTCTCATGATCAAATGTCGTCACGGTCGAAATGAAGAAGTACTGTGCCGTACGGCCGGTAAAGATCCGGACACGTTCCTGTGCCTCTGCGGCATCATAGACTAAGAAGTCTACGACCGCATCGTAATGTACGCCTGCTGTTTCACGGTCTAGTGAACCTGGTTCCTTTACATCACAGATGATCTGCTTCACATTGGATGGTACCTGCTTGTGTCCTCTGTTCAGTACAGTAACGTCATAGTTGATATCTTTACTTAACATGTTCATGACAGAAGTAGAGATGGTTCCTGTACCGCCGATTAATAGGATCTTTTTCATTTCCATAAAATTCCCCTCGATTTATCTTTACCATTATATGCCAAAAGAACGATAGACTCAAAGCGGAACGAACAACCGTACAAAAATATTGTATGATAAGAAGAACCGAAGGAAAAAACATGGAAGAATATGCCGTGCTGACATGCAACCTGATGACTGATTTTGCGGTTCTCAAAGGAGAGCACCGTTTTTCCAAGCGGGCAAAAGCAGTTACCGAAATGATCCACGAACTGCATCCGGATTTCATTGGTGTACAGGAACTGACACGTTCGATGTATCCATATCTTCAGGATGTCTTTCGGGACTATGGAATCTTTGGCGATGCTCGACATTCCTGGATCAATGATGAATATACATCGATCTTATACCGCAAAGAAAAATTTGAGCTGATTGGCGGAGATACAAAATGGCTTTCCCATACACCCGATCAAAGAGGTTCGAAACTGGTCCATTCTCTGTACCCTCGCATTGTGACTTTTGGCTATTTCAAGAATATCGCAACGGATGATATCTTTACCGTTGCCAATACACATTTAGATCATGGCCTGGCATCTGTACGCGATGAGCAGGCAAATATCCTTGCCCATATCTTAATGGAACGGCAGAAAGGCAGCTTCCTGCTTGTCACAGGAGACTTCAATACGACCAGTGCATCAGATGCCCTGCATATCTTTCAGAAAGTCCATCTGCAGGATGTCGTCAAAGAAGAACTTGGCGCATCCCAGCGTGGACTGCTGGCAAAGAAGCGCTATCAGGATCATCCTATTGACCACATCTATATCTCAAAAGGACTGTCCGTTCTGAACGTACGGAAAGTAAAGAAAAAGTACGGTGGTTCTTATCCTTCCGATCATTATCCTATCATCGCCTACATTGCATTATAAAAAATGCCGTATGAGCATTCTCATACAGCATTCACTATAGTCTCTATTGTGAAGGGTACCTCTCAAAGTCCGGATGAGGCGGCTCAGTTTGGCCAGCATATGCAACCACCTTCACAGGTTGTCATGATTATATGATGAACCAATGTCTGGAAATGCTAATTGCAGTCTTCAACAGACAACCATGTTTATATGATATCTATATCGTTGCGGTCTCTTAACATATACTTCTTCAATGGTGAAATACTTGCCAACCAATACAGCAACCCTCCAAGGATTGCTGTGAATCCACTGCCGGTAGTAAGGAAGAAGATGTTTCCGTTGATTGATCCAGTTGCTGGATTATAAACGAATAATATTGCTACAACGAAGGAGATGACTAGGATTCCTAGCCCAACGAGATTAAATCCATTGGTGAAGGAATAAGCATCATGACCCTTTAGTTCATAAAGAGAACGAAGTGATATTTTACGTTTCTTAACAATCAGATAATCTACGACGGTCATACCAATGATTGGTCCCTGTATATATGCTGCCATAGAGATAAAGTTACCGAAATTCTCCATGACCCATCCCCATACAGTAAGCAGACTAACATAGAACATGGCAATGATGACGAGGAGTTTATAACTGATCTTTGGTAATCCGCTTTTAACAATCATACAGTTTACATAAGAACCGGTCCCCTGTGTACCAATATTTGCAAAGGCAACCATGAGTAAACTGAGGATAGAGAATCCAGGTCCTGCAAGAGTAGCAAGCATGACTGTTGGATCACTTTCGTAGTACCCTGCCTTAACAAACATTGCATATGCCATGATACCGCCAGCTGCGACAAAGAATGGAGCAACAACAGCATAAGATAATGTTGTACCCCAGTAACCAGACCGTTCGGTCTTAGCTAAACGAGGCATGACCAAAGCCTGTGTAGACCAAGAAAAGGCAAAGGCAACGTTGCCTTCTGCCGACAACATGAATCTTCCTAGAGCAGTGCCATACAGGCTTGTATCAGGCTGTACAGCATTGATTGCTGATAGAGGAACAGATGTAAGACTGATAATGACGACAATGACACCAACAGCCAACAAAGCTGTTACAAGGAAACGATTGGTCCATTTAATGACTTCTGGTCCGCCAAGAGCAATAATTGTTCCCAGAATGACACAGCCAACACCAAGGATTGGTTTCCATATTACAGGGTTTAGCATTAGACCGAAAAGGCCGAATAAATTGATCATTGAGGAGGCAAACAGCTGTGAGTCAACAGCATACCAGCCGAAGTTTGCTAAAGAAATAACGATGGAGAAGATAATAACTCCTTTTTTACCAAGAACAGAACGCAACCAGATCCAAAGATCGATTCCGTATCTTGTAGCAAAGAAGACAGGGATGCATTCAATAAAGACAAAGATAATATTGAAGGCAAAGATGTTGATCAACATCTGTTTGAAGCTTAAGTATTGGGCTACATAGGCACCTTGTGTATAGCACCATGTTGCGATGGCAAATCCACTGGTGGAAAGGAACAGATCCCAGAATGAATACTGTCGGTCTCCTTTCAGCATTGGTACGACACCGGTAACGGTCTCCTGTTTAACGTATTCTGCTTCTGTCTTGGCCATTAGGCAATCACCCCCGTCATACATAGAGCAATCAGAGCCATAGAAATCAAGACCCCGCCAATAATCAATGCAATATCAATGGTACTGATTCTGGCAGGAAATTCATAATCTGGGTTTCCCATGATATCCAGTCTCCGTTCTGTTTCTTCATCAATCAATTGACCGATGGATTCTTTTTCGTTGTTTTCCATTTCTATTCCCCTTTTATATTTTACTGATAGAGTCTCTTGGCTTCTGCACCGTACATTTTAGTATGCTGATACCAGAGATAGGTCCATTCACCAACGGTCTTACCTACACTGTCCTGATAGAGAGCCCAGATGAACCAGTAATACGACAGAATTGCTCCATAGGCAATGTAGTGACGCATTTCATGATTTCTTGGCTTATGGCCAAGATAGATTTCAATCAATCCCTTTGCTTCTTCCAGTGTATAGTCTGAACAGGACAGGAAAGTACCAATATCTCCAGCAGGATCTGACATACCGGAATATTCCCAGTCAATCAGATACATCTTTCCTTTCTGATCAATTAAGAAGTTCGGATCATAGCTGTCACAATGACAGAGACATTTTTTAACATGATCCTGATCCACATATTTATGAATCTCTCTGATCATGTGTTTCAATTCATCTGCATCTTTAAAGTCATTGCGATTACCCTTTTTCAGTGACTTTTCAAAGTTGTCGATTTCATGCCAAATATCAAAATCAAACTTTGTATTCTCACCGCTGGTATGCAGTGCACGCAGCATTGTCATAGCCTGTTTTACCTGTTTTGGATTATGATAATCCAACGTAACCGCTTGATGAACAAAATGGGAGATCTTCCACCCGTGCTTTGGGTCAATGTAAATGAAAGTATCATCCAAGCCGAGCTTCTTTGCAACATTCATAGAAGCTGCCTCACTTTCTCGGTCAATATAGGCATCAGTGCCTACACCAGGATGCCGATAAACATAATCTTTTCCTTTTGCAGTAAAGAAGAAAGACATATTTGTAAGACCTGTCTTGATTGGCTTAATGTTATGGATATCCTTCTCTTTGATTTTCAACACAGTACAGATATTCTGGAAGATCTTAGAGTCTGTGTTATCCAGATACTTTTCATCAAAATCCCGCAGCTCATCCAGAGAATCAAATTCTTTGATCAAAGAGGCATCATACTTGCGGATATGCATATCCAGTTCTTTGATGTGGCTGATATATAAGTCTTCCCAAAGGTGTTCCCTGGTGGAAGGCTTTTCATATTCTGCTTTCAGTATCTTTGCAAAGGTCTTACTAAATGCCTGGTCAAAGTAAACATGGCCAATCATATACCAAGAATCTTCTCCGCCGATATTGACATTGGTAATCCTGCCGGAACGATTGGTTTTCAGACAGTATTCTTCTGTCTTGCCTGCCTGATAGACAGCGGCATAGTAAGCATGATAGACATAGGCTTCAAACGGATTCTCTACAAAGTAGTTGTCAGAAGAACAGATATAAGTATTATTTAACTGATTCAGCACCAGCATCAAGGTAGAAGGGTTATTATAACGATAGTAATCTGCGTTTACAGTTATCTTCACATTGTACTTGTCTGCCAGATAGAAAAGCTTTTCCTTCATGTAGCCAACAACGACGGTAATATCGTTGATTCCTGCTTCCTGCAGCTGTTTGATTTCACGTTCAATCAGCAGTTCACCTTTTACGTTAAGCAAAGCTTTTGGCTTTTCGTAGGATAATGGTGCAAAACGTGTGCTCATACCTGCTGCCATGATAATGGCGTTTTTGACTTTATAAGGTGAAAGAGCTTTTCGGCCAGAAGCCGTCAGAGAATGGTCTCCTTTGATCCAGCCTTCCTTTTGTAACAGTGAAAGAAGCTTGTTGACCTTGCCTAAAGAGATATTGAGGCTTTCGGCCAGTGCACGCTGTGACGGGTCATGGTCTTTCTTCAGTAATAATAATAGACGGAATTCATCTTGTGTCATAGAGTATTCTCCTGTGTTCAAAAAAAGACAAATACACTCATAAAATTGAACATAAATAAGTATACATGACAGGATTAAAACGTCAACAAAATAACAATTTGTAACTTGGCATAGAAAACTGCTGTTATACTCATACATTATAAATGCAAACAGCGGGATTGAAGAGCCTGTTCGTTGGCATTGATTGAGTCAATGCAGTTGCAGTAGATTGTGCCACTATCGTCGCTTAAACTATGAGCCACCATATCGTAATAGAACTGTACAAAAACTGTGCTTTTTTTACTAGAGAAGACAGTTACTTTGAAAGATGAGATACAGACAGTCTTGGATGAACTTACACGAGATGCGTCTTCCAGTCATGGCAGACCAGCTGCGGATGATGTCCGAGAGCAATGAGCTTTCATCCATGGATACAATGGAAGTACTACAGAGGATGACAGAGAATGAACTGATCTCTAGAAAGAACAATACAGCGAATCGCAGCAGGAAGAATGCACGGCTGTCGCAGCCCCTGGCAGCAATCGATGAGATCGATTATAAGCCAGAACGCAAAATCAATGCCAGTGTCATAAAACAATTAAAGACCAATGATTATATACGCAAGCACAGGAATGTGATCATACTGGGTGCCTGTGGCTCAGGAAAATCATATATCGGGAACGCACTTTGCAATAATGCATGTGATGAGCTTTACAAGGTATTCTATCGGCGTATGTTCGAATTTATCTCTGATCTAAATCAGGCAAGGCTCATTGGAAATGAGACAAAGATCCTAAAGAAGTACTCACGCATGGACGTGCTGATCATCGATGACTTTCTTCTGAACGGATTGAATGAACAGGAAACAATGGATGTGTTCAAGGTAATGGAAATGAGATATGGTCATCGATCAACTGTTATCTGTTCACAGTTAGAGCCATCAGAGTGGCATCAGAAGCTTGGCAGTGGACAGCTGGCAGACTCAATTCTGGACAGGATCATCCCAAACTCATATGAGCTTGTCCTGTATGGCGATTCACTGCGAAAAGAAAAAGAGAAATAAATACCGGTTCGAAAAAGGCTGTCCAGATCAATGGTCAGCCTTTCATAAATGGCTCAATTATTTCCGACGATGGTGGCTCAATCAGATCCGGCGACAACGGCTCAAATTATCCGCCGTAATCTCTCATACAGCATTCACTATAGTCTCTATTAGGAAAGGTGGCTCTCATTGCCGGATTGACTGGCTCTGTGTCACCGGACAGAGTGGCTCTCAAAGTCCGGATGAGGTGGCTCAGTTTGGCCGGCGTATGCATACTATCCACTCTATATACATAAAAACAGTGTATTTCTTAGTTTTCACTACGAAGCACACTGTTTTTCATAAGCAATATTTTTATGCAGCTAAATGCTGATTGACAAAGGCAATGATATTCGAAGCATTGGATACGACTTCGGCATTCTCACCATTGACGGCAACTAATGTAGGTGCCTGCATGATGTCATACTTCTTTGCCAGTTCCGGATTTTCTTCCGCATCAATGATCGTATACTTGAAGTTCATTTCTTCCAGCATCTTCTTGATCATCTTGCAGTTCGGGCAGGTCTTTGTCGTAAACAGATAGTATTCCTTTGGGGAGGATACACCAACTGGTTTCTTTTCCTGCTCACGGAAACTTGATACGGTATGCGCAGCACTGACATCTACTTTATAAGTTCTTCTGTCCTTGAACTCCTGTGACTTGCCGGCATTCCAGTTCTTGACTGGACGATAATAGCCAGTGATCCGCGAGTAGACTTCTGTCTCCGCACCGCACTTTGGACACTTCCATACTTCACCCGGGATATAGCCGTCATTTGCACAGACGCTGTACGTTGGGGAAAGTGTGTAATACGGAAGCTTATAGTTCTCGGCAATCTTCTTGACTAACGTAGCAGCTGCTTTCCAATCGGATAAGCGTTCACCTAAGAAAGCGTGGAAGACGGTGCCGGAAGTATACAGAGTCTGTAATGGATCCTGTACATCCAATGCTGTGAAGATATCATCGGTATAACCGACTGGTAAATGCGAACTGTTCGTATAGTATGGTGTACCGTTCATATTTGCGGTAATGATATCTGGATACTTGTCCTTATCATGTTTTGCCAAACGATACGTTGTGGATTCTGCTGGGGTAGCCTCTAAGTTGTAGAGGTCCCCATACTGTTCCTGATAATCGGACAGACGTGTTCTCATATGGTTGAGGACTTCGGCTGCAAATTCCTGTGTTTCCGGATGGGTCAGATCCATGTGGAGCCAGTTAGCATTTAATCCAACTTCATTCATACCAATCAGACCGATGGTGCTGAAGTGGTTGTTGAAGGTGCCCAGGTATCTCTTTGTATATGGATACAGACCGCCTTCCAATAACTTGGTGATGACTGTTCTCTTTGTCTTTAAGGAACGAGCACTGACATCCATGATGTGATCCAGTCTCTTATAGAAGTCTTCCTTATCCTTTGCAAGATAAGCAATTCTAGGAAGATTGATGGTAACAACACCGACAGAACCAGTGGATTCACCCGAACCGAAGAAGCCGCCGCTCTTCTTTCTTAATTCACGTAAGTCAAGACGTAATCTGCAGCACATGGAACGTACATCACTTGGCTGCATGTCAGAATTGACATAGTTGGAGAAGTAAGGTGTTCCATACTTGGCCGTCATCTCAAACAATAACTTATTGTTTTCTGTTTCGGACCAGTCAAAGTCTTTTGTAATAGAGTACGTTGGAATTGGATACTGGAAGCCTCTGCCATTGGCATCGCCTTCGACCATGGTCTCAATGAATGCCTTGTTGACCATATCCATTTCCTTCTTGCAGTCCTTATACTTGAAGTCCATCTCTTCCCCACCAACTAATGCTGGGAGTTCTGCTAAATCATTTGGAACCGTCCAGTCTAATGTAATGTTGGTGAATGGTGCCTGAGTACCCCATCTCGATGGTGTGTTGACACCATAGATGAAGGACTGGACGCACTGCTTGACTTCTTTATAAGATAAGTTGTCTTTCTTAACGAATGGAGCTAAATAGGTATCAAAGGAGGAGAATGCCTGAGCGCCTGCCCATTCATTCTGCATGATGCCTAAGAAGTTGACCATCTGGTTGCATAATGTGCTTAAGTGATGTGCTGGACCGCTGGTGATCTTACCAGGGACACCGCCAAGGCCTTCCTGGATCAGCTGCTTCAGTGACCATCCTGCACAGTATCCTGTTAACATACTTAAATCATGAATGTGGATATCGCCGCTCCGATGTGCATCGGCAATCTCTGAATCATAGACTTCACTTAACCAATAGTTGGCAGTGATCGCTCCAGAGTTAGAAAGGATCAGACCGCCAACAGAATACGTTACAGTACTGTTCTCCTTGACTCTCCAGTCCAATGCCTTCAGATAACTGTCGACTAACTTCTTATAGTCTAAGGAAGTCGACATGACATTCCGGATGTTCTGTCTCTGTTTCCGATATAAGATATATGCTTTGGCAACATCGGAATACCCTGCTTCCGATAATACCTTTTCTGCTGAGTCCTGAATGTCTTCTACGTCAATGACATCATCCTTGATCTTCTTTTCGAAATCACTTGTGACACGCAGCGCAATTAAACTGATGACACTGTCATCATAGTTTCTGCCTGTTGCCTCAAAAGCCTTTCTTACAGCATCGGCAATCTTCTGGATGTTAAATTCTGCAATCTTTCCATCTCTCTTTTTTACTCTATACATATTAGTTCTCCTTCAGCCCCCGGCATTCCGCGGTAGGAATGATCCCCCTGACCGCATCTCTGAGTTCTTTCATCTCGTCCGCATCGTATGCGGAGAATCCTTCCTGGATCAAGTTTCCACTGTCCAGGAATTGCTGCAGATAATACTTCTTGGTAGGTACAATCCATTTCGCTAATGCAATCAGATCGTCCTTGGTGTGCAGTTCTTTGACTACGGTTGTACGGAATTCATAATCGACGGTGCCCTTCTTCAGGAATTCCACAGACTTCTCGATATTCTCAATCGCGAAGCTGTCCGCATCCATACCAACGGTTTCCGCATATTTCTCTTTGCAATTCTTGATATCCATTGCAACGTAGTCGATATATCCACTCTCCACATATTCCTGCAGTTTCTCAGGACGGGAGCCATTGGTATCCAGCTTGACCAGATACCCCATCTTTTTAATTCGTTTGATCAATTCCAAGGTATCCTGCAGCATTGGTTCGCCGCCGCTGATACAGACACCATCGATCAATCCTTTACGCTTTGTCAGATACGCCATGACCTCTTCTGGATCATAGTATTCGTAATCTTCCGGTAAGAAGACTAAGTCCCGGTTGTGGCAGAATGGACATTTGAAGTTGCATCCTGCGGTGAAGATCGTACTTGCGACTTTATCTGGATAATCCAGAAGCGTCATCTTCTGCATGCCGCCGATACGAAGATCAGAGAAGTCGGTTGCGTCCTCTTCCGGATTCAGCTTGACGCTGCTGTTATGTGCGACCTTATCCAAAAGAATTTCAAATACCGAGAAGTCAGTATCTTCCGCCAGGATTGTCCGGCACTTATTCCGGTATTCATAAATGCTGTTGACGACATCTGCAACTTTATCGGTCGTATATAAACGTTTGACACGTTTATCATTCTCATCTTGTCTAGCTTGAATGTATCCTTGATCAATCAGACGCTGAATCGATTTGGTCGTTGTTCCCTTATCTACCTGAGTCGCATTGGTTACATCCTGCATCGTGACACCCTTGTGCTCATTAATATAGAGAAGAAAAATCAATTGACCAGACCCCATATCATACTGTGCCAATACATGATCGTAATATTTTTGCGTGTTTCGATAAAGGATGGATAAATTCAGCATGAAGCTGCTGTTTTCTGCCATTTATCTTCTCCTTGCATACGATAGTTGGATTTCCAACTATTTATAACCTTATTCTAACCGAGTAAAAAAGGAATGCAATAAATTTGCTTACAAAATTATCCGAAATTGAACGAACCGTGAAAAGATTCATGAAAATAATTGGTGACCCATTCACGAAAATAATTACAGATTTTTCTTCTTCCTACTGTACGAACAAATTTGAAGTCCTATACTGAAAGTAATGATTTCATTTTTAAAATTTTTATAATTATTTTCCCGCACGGTTAAGCCGAGAGCTTCACCATCAAAAATTACAAGAGTAATATTAATTTATTTCTTTGTTAAAATTTATATCAGTTAGTCGGAGGGGATAATGAATAACGATAATGAAACAGTGGAACTGCCATGGGAATCAAAGCCAGAGGATACAGCTTCTGACACGACACCTTTAACTCAGGATGAGTTAGAGGAACTCATGCACGAAATTCGTTTCTAAAATTTAAAAGGAAGGATTCCATTCACTGGAGTCCTTCTTTTATTTTGTAGGTATTCTATTTTTATAGAAACATGCATGAATAGAGTCATTGATTTTTCAGTGATTCTATTGACACGAAGAATTCCCGTGTTATATTAAAAGCGAAGAGTGTGTAACTGCTGATAAAGACAGGCATTAACTCATTGGATCGTGTTGTATCTGATGAGTTTTTTTATGCATATAAGGAGAATGTATGTTGTTTTTTAATCGTAAAAAGAAAATTTATAGTCCTTGTTCCGGTCAGGTCAAAGCGTTATCCAATGTTGACGACGCTGTATTTTCAAAAGGTCTGGCAGGAGACGGCTTTGCGGTAATTCCAGATGACAGTGTGGTATCGTCTCCCGTAGACGGCACCGTCACCATGATATTTCCAACCAAGCACGCCATCGGAATCACCGATGCTGAGGGACATGATTATATCGTTCATATTGGTATTGATACCGTAAATCTGAAAGGCAATGGCTTTGAAGTCCTTGTTAAAGAGCGGCAGCAGATCAAAGCAGGATTTCCTTTGGTAAATGTTGACTACACTGTTTTAAAAGAACATGGGCTTGCTTCTGATGTCATTGTTCTGCTCGGTACCGGATTAAAAATGAATTTAACAGTCTCTGGAAATGTTAAATCCGGTCAGGAGGTGGGTTCATGTGAATAACTACTTGATTACATCGGTATTGAATCACAATACCGTCCGATGTCGTCAGCAGGATTCTAATGTCGAATTACTAGCCTATGGCCGCGGCATCGGTTTCAGTCATAAAGCCGGTGAACGGATTGATTCCCGCAGCTTTACGAAACTGTATGAGATCAAAGATGTAAAAATGTCACAAAAATATGAAGAACTGCTGAAATCCGTCGATGTTGCAGTCCTGGACGTTTCCGAAGAAATCATTGAGCAAGCCTGCCAGGAGTTCAACATGAGTGCCGATGAGCATCTGCATATTGCCCTGCTGGATCATATCAATTTCAGCGTTCGACGCTACAAAGAGCACATCGTTGTCACAAATATCTTTCTCGAAGAAACCGAATGCATGTATCCAAAAGAATTCCAATTTTCAAAACGCATGCTGGATCTGGTAAATGAACGTCTGCAGATTCATCTTCCGATTGCGGAAGCAGGTTTCATCTGTATGCACATCCATGCCGCAATGCATGGGGAGAAAGCCAGTTACAGTGCATTGATGGTCCAGATCGTGACCGATTGCATGAAGATCATTGAAGATCGGTATCATATTCATTTGAGCCGACAGAATTATTTGTATCAGCGTATGGTCATTCATCTCAAGTTTGCCGTAAAGCGTGCTGCTGAAAATGTCCAACTGGATAATTTCCTGGAAACAATCATTCCAGAGAAATGCAAAGACGCCTATGCGACTGCCGTTGAAATATCCAATCATCTGCAGGAAACCTATAATATTTCAATCAATGAAAGTGAAAAGTGTTATCTCGCAATTCATATTCAGAATATCGTTTCACAAAAAGACTAGGAATCATACTGATTCAATCAGTTGATGTGTGATGGAGAAAAGGATAGATTTTTTCATCATGCCCATAAGGAGGGAAAGTTATGTTTAAACAGCTTCAAAAGATTGGCAAATCGTTCATGCTGCCAATCGCAATTCTGCCAGCTGCCGGCCTGCTTCTTGGTATTGGAGGTGCATTATCCAATCCAACAACGGTTGCTACCTACCCGATTTTAAACAACCCAGTATTACAAGGCATTTTCCAGATCATGAGCTCTGCCGGCAACATTGTCTTCGCAAATCTATCGTTGCTGCTGTGCATCGGCTTATGTATTGGACTCGCAAAGCATGATAAGGGAACGGCTGCTCTAGCAGGTGTAGTCGGTTATCTCGTCATGAACGCTACTATCTCCGCAATGCTCACAATCTTTAATCCAAATGGATCTGCGATTGATACAGGTGTCGTTGGTGCAATCGTTGTCGGTCTTGTTGCCGTCACCCTGCATAACAAATACCAGAACATCGAACTTCCACAGTTCTTAGGCTTCTTTGGTGGATCAAGATTCGTTCCAATCGTTACATCCTTTGCTGCAATCTTCATTGGCTGTGCCTTCTTCATTATCTGGCCGCCATTCCAGAATTTACTTGTCTCTCTTGGTGATGTCATTTCCAAGACAGGACCAATCGGCACTTTCTTCTATGGTTTCCTGATGAGATTATGCGGTGCTGTTGGTCTGCATCATATGATTTATCCAATGTTCTGGTATACCGAACTCGGCGGTGTTGAAGTTGTCAATGGTGTTACCGTTGCCGGTGCACAGAAGATCTTCTTCGCTCAGCTCGCAGATCCTAACCATGTTGGTCTGTATACCGAAGGAACCCGTTTCTTTGCCGGCCGTTTTGCAACAATGATGTTCGGTCTTCCAGCAGCATGCTTAGCAATGTATCATTGCGTACCAAAGGAAAGAAGAGCATCTTATAAAGGCTTATTCATTTCCGTTGCATTGACTTCCTTTATTACAGGAATTACCGAACCAATCGAATTCATGTTCTTATTCGTCAACCCATTCTTATATGTGATTCATGCCTTCCTCGATGGTGTCAGCTTCCTGGTTGCAGATGTATTGAACATTTCCATTGGCAACACATTCTCAGGCGGCGTCATTGACTTTACATTGTTTGGTATTCTTCAAGGCAATGCAAAAACGAACTGGCTGCTTGAAATTCCGGTTGGTGTCTTATGGGCATTCATTTACTACTTCTTATTCAAGTGGTACATCATCAAGTTCAATGTCATGACACCTGGCCGTGGAGAAGAAACGATTGAAGCCGATGGCACAGTTGAATCCAGCGCTCCTCAGCTCACAACAAAGAGCACATTAAAAGAAGACAGTGCAAAAATTATTGAAGCTTTAGGAGGTGCTGAAAATATTGAAGACGTTGATGCTTGTATAACGCGTCTGCGTGTCTCCGTCAAAGATGTTTCCAAGGTCAGTAAAGATGCATTAAAGAAAATTGGTGCAACCGATGTGCTTGAAGTCGGCGGCGGCATCCAGGCTGTCTATGGAGCAAAAGCAATTCTCTATAAAAACAATATTGTGGAGATGCTGAATCTTGATGAATAGCAAAGAAGATATTATCCAGGCCATTAAAGGCAAACTGATTGTATCCTGTCAGGCCCTGCCAAATGAGCCATTGTATGATGCGGAGCGAAGCATTATGCCCTATATGGCAAAGGCTGCCGAATTAGGTGGTGCTTCCGGCATACGCTGCAATACAGTACGTGACTTAATAGAGATCAAGAAAGTAACATCCTTACCTGTCATTGCGATTATCAAAAGAGACTATCCTGACTCACCCATCTACATTACCCCTACAATGAAGGAAATCGATGAATTAATCTCCTGTCACCCTGAAATTATTGCCTTTGATTTCACAAATAGAATTCATCCAGGCGGCATTACTTCAGCCGAACTATATCACCAGGTCCGTTCTGCTTATCCAGAACAGCTGTTGATGGCGGACACCTCCTGCTTTGAGGAAGCCAAACAAGCTGCCGAAATTGGTTTTGACTTTGTTGGCACCACATTAAGCGGTTATGTCGAAGGACAGACGCCTACCGATGGGCCAGATTTCAATCTCATCTCTCGTATTTGTCATGAGACAAACGCAAAATGCATTGCCGAAGGGAAGATTCATACTCCTGAGCAGGCAGCTCAGGCATTAAAACTCGGCGCATTCAGTGTTGTCGTAGGCGGTGCAATTACCAGACCTCTTGAAATTACAAAGAGATTTTCCGTAGTGTTCAATCACTAGTATTTCCCTTTCAGAAAAGAGCGGTTCTATGATAAGAATCGCTCTTTTCAATTTATTTTGTTTGATCTGCTTCAAAGTGTTCAAAGATAAAGACATCATAATCCTGCATGCGTGCATCCAATTGTTCCTGCGAACGAATGGTCCATGCAACAGCCGTATTATGATACAGGCCATGACAGATCCGCCGGCTCAGGTTCTTCCAATAGACTGCATCATAGGCAATGAAGTCCGGCTTTGTCAGGAAGTTCACCATCAGGTATTCACTCAGGAAATAGACCAGCCAGTACTTCTTGGCATCACTGTTTGTCTTCGTAAACATAGAGCTCAGCTGTCCGCGCATGATCTCCGGACGATGATCCTTATACCACTTCACCCCTCTTGGGTTAAAGCTTTCGATACAATACAGTCCATCATATTTGCTTAACAGGGCATCTGCTTTCGGGCAGACAGCTAATTCCTTATCGCTGTTTTCAATCTTCAGTTCCACAATGACAGGTTCCTGTCCATGCAGGAGCTGCAGGAATGCTTCAAAGGTGGGAATCTTTTCTTCACTGTTGAACAGATGGAAGTGCTGCAGTTCTTCAAAGGTATAATCATAAACTTTTCCAGGAACAGGTTCATTCTTTTCATTCCGCGCTGCCCGGGCAAGCTTGAAGTCATGGAAGACCACCGGAACACCATCTTTGGTCAGCTGTACATCCATCTCCATGCCATACCCATGATCAATCGCATTCTGGAATGCCTTCAGAGAATTCTCCGGATGATCTGTATCATTATCATATAGACCGCGGTGTGCAAAGTACTTCTTCTTTTTAAATGCAGCAATCGTATCCAGCGAACGGGAACCTGGATGAATCACAAAGAAATAGATACAGCACAATACAAGAATAAGAATCAAAAATATCATTTCACTGCCTTCTTCAGATCAATATCACCATGCTTTACCATCATCATGGTGCATGCCGCAACAATCATAAAGAATGTACTGTATGGGAATAACGTCTGATACGAAACATGTTCCAGCAGGAAGCCCGATGCAATTGGAGTAAATACCTGAGCTGCCATACTGAACGTGTAATAGAGACCTGTGAACTTGCCAATATCACCAGCACGGCTCATTTCAACGACCATTGGATAACTGTTGACGTTGATGCTTGCCCAGCCAATACCAACAAAGGCAAATAATACATTGACCCAGAATGCATACTGGACCGCAAAGACAGCGAGGCCGTAGCTGACTGCCATCAGAACAATGCCCGCAAAAATCATTTTCTTACGGCCGATCTTCTGGGATAAGCTGCCAATTGGCAGATACGCCAATACCGCTGCAACGGTGCCGACCATCAAGCAGTCTGCATACTCACCATTGTGCAGGCCCCATACCTGTTCCACGTAACGAGAGAACGCCGTCGTCACTGCATTGTAGGCACAGAACCAGAAGAATACCGATAACAGCAGGAAGATCATTGAACGTTTGACATCCGCTGGCATTTTTTTGCCGGCAGTTGCCTTGGCTTCCGCTTCCTCAGCATCCTGCATGTCTTCATTTTCTACTTCCTTCATGCATTTATTTTCCGGAACCGTAATAAATAAGATACCGACGGATACGACCATGATAGCAACAATGGATAATGCCATTGGCATATAGTTGGTCAAAGAACCATCGGTTGGTGTATGCACAAAGAACTTGATCATTAATAAGGTGTAGACACCGCCGACGGTACCCATCAAGTTAATAATGGCATTTGCCTTAGAACGTAATGGTGCAGGCGTCAATTCCGGCATCAAAGAAACAGCTGGAGAACGATAGGTCCCCATCGCAATCAATAACAGCAGCAGAATGATAATAAATGGGATCAGCATAGCCGGCTGCGAAGACAATCCCGCTAAGATGATCAGCAGAACACAGGACAAAGCCGTACCTGCAAGAATGAACGGCATCCGCTTGCCAATCTTCGTATTTACCTTATCGGACAACGTGCCAAAGAACGGCAGCAGGAACAATGCCAGGATATTATCCAATGCCATGATGAAACCAGTCAGGGTCTCACCCATGCCAAAGGTATTCTTTAAGATCTTTGGAATCTCATTATCATAGAACTGCCAGAATGCACAGATGGATAAGAAGGCAAGTCCTACCAGCATGGTACGTTTATGATTCAATTTCATATAAATGATCTCCTTGGTTGAATACTTTACCGCTTTACTCCCCTATTATACCTAATCCAAGGCATTTCGAGCATCAAATCTGCGTAATATTACGGTAAAATCGAGGCTCACATACTGTGTGAAAAGCGCAAAAAACTTGCATTTCATTTTTAAATCATGTATAACCTAACTATTACAAAGGAGGACGATTTAACATGAGTCATCGTATTGAGTACCTGACGATCGATGGCGGAACTATTATTGAATACACAGATGAAATTGGTTATAAGCAACTGTTAGCAGAAGCAAACAACGGCATCATCACAATTCTAAATAGTAATCGCTACGACAACAGCAATCGCTGATTGTCTCGATCGCTCAGAAGCTAACATTCCAGAGGGAATGTGACATATATTGCAACATATATGAAACAAGCACAGCGCAAGCTGTGTTTTTTATTTCCTTCCTTCTCTTTTTTGCCTATAATAGACACACGAGGTACAAAATGAAAAAGTATACTGACTCCATGGATATCCGTAAGGATCCAAAATTAGATTCGCTTCTGTCCCAGCGGAAAGCACCGCTTTCTCAAGACGGCATGAATCAGGTATTAAAAGACCTGACACTTTATCTGACCGGCAATGTGGTCTTTGCAGCAGCTGTCTATCCAAAGGAAGAAGCACTCGCAAAGATTGATATTCATGCGAAAGATATTGAGAAGACGGATGTCATGCAGGGAACCGATGAACAGAAATACTTCCCTGTCTTTACTGATATTGATCATTTAAAGAAATGGAAACCTGCATGCAGGAAAGGGGAATACATTTATCTCATGGACAAGCAGGACCTGCTGAACTTCTTAGAGAACAATGAGAAGGTCGCCGCCTGTGTCGTCAACCCAATGGAAGATGACCTGCTGCTGTACCGTATGCAGCTGCAGAACATGATCAAGATTGGTTCCGAACAATAAAAAAGAATGAAGATCACTCTTCATTCTTCAATGCTTTCTTAAGATCTGCTTTTCTACGAGATCTTTTCTTTTGTTTTGTCTTCTCATCGATGACTTCTTTACTCAATGGAATCCGCGGTCCGCGTTTACTGTCATTGATTTCTTTTTCTTCTGCTCTCTGCTTACGGCCAGGATTCTTTTTCTTGATCATCTTCATAAATGATTTACCAAGTCATCAATCGCTTCCAGCGAACTGCTTGTATCATCTTCAATGATCTTCTGCAGGTTATTCAGAATATCTTCTTTTTCATTTTGATACGGTTTGATATTCTCTCCCTGCCGTTTCTCATCCTTCTTCTGCAGAAGCTTCATGACATCTTCTCTGGTAAAGGATTCCTTGGTGGATTCCTTCGTCTCTTCAGTCTCAGCCAGAACTTCTTCTTCCGGTTCCTCACTTTTGATTTCCTCAGCTTCTTCTGCTTCTTCAAATTCTTCGGGGATATCTTCGACGGGTGCAGTCAGCTGCTGTGAGATTGCCTCAATTTCTTCTTCCGTGATTGTTTCCTGGGAAGGATCGATCTGTGATGGGAATTCGACGGTTGTGCTTTCCGAAACTGGGCGTTCTTCCACCGCTGGGATCGGTTCTTCTGCAGATGCAGCGGCTTCTGCGGTTTCTTCCACAGGAGTCTCTTCCACTGGTTCCATCATTGTTTCTGATGCGGCATCCGTTTCTTCGACAGGTTCCTCAATCGATACGGGAACTTCTTCCGGTTCCTCCGCCATAGCAGATTCTTCATCAGCCAGTTCTGTTTCTTCCGCAGGTGCTTCTTCGGTAACAGGAAACGTTTCTTCGATTGGTTCATCCCTTACGGCCGCTTCTTCAACATCTGTAACTTCCGGAACCAGCTCTTCTTTTTCGACAGGGACTTCCGCATCTGGTGCTTCTTCCAGGATGGTGTCTTCTGAAATGGAAGACACTTCTGGAACCGTCTCTTCTTTGTGTTCATCCAGGAATGCATGCTGAGTTTCGATATCCTGGATCATCGCTTCCATCTCAGCATCACTTGGTTCTGCCGTATCTTCTGCGTCTAACTGCGGTGCGAAGTAATGGTTCTGCGCATACTGGAATACTTTTCTTTCCAGCAGTCTTGCCTTTCTTGCGTTCTCGGTATTTGGGCAGGTGATATCAAAGGCATGGAAACAGCCTGGATATTCTTTTAACATGATCTCTGTGCCGGCTGCGTACAGATTCTTAAAGTACTGTTTCGTCTCAGCATAGAATGGTTCATTGTCCGTAATGATGGAGAATGCCGGCGGGAGGTTTGCGTAATCCGTTTCTCTAGCCGGGGCAAAGTATGCGTCCACTTCTTTGGCATCCCCACGGTATAGTTTCCATGAGATTAAATTCTTCGTCGTATTCCAGACAGGAGAATTGTTATGTGAGGATGTTTCCGTCATGCGGTCATCCAGCATTGGATATAAAGGCATCTGGAACGCAATATTTACTTCCTGATGATCTCTTGCGTATAGCGTCAGTGCACAAGCCAGTCCGCCGCCGGCACTTTCGCCGCCGACAAACAGCTGGTCTTCACGAATACCTAATGCCTTCGCATTCTCTTTCATCCAGACAAGTGTCTGATAGGCATCTTCCAGTGCAGCTGGATATGGTGCATCCAGAGAACGGGTATAATCCGGCAGCACCATGACACAGTCATCTTCTGCTAAGAAAAGATTTGCATACGGTGCACTCAATTCCGGCAGGCCAATCGCATAGCCGCCGCCATGGAGCCACAATAGACCGGTACAGTTTGTATTGGTATGGCCCTTCTTTGTGACAACTAAGACACGCAGAGAAGTACCATTCTTTCGTTTCAGATAGACAGTGATTGCCGTCGTATGCAGAGACAGCCAGTTGCCTTTTAATGTCTTATCTAAGACCGCATTGTTTTTGATCAATGCCTCTTTCGAAGAAGCACGAAAAAGAACGGCATACATGTCTGCATAACCGCGCAGTTCTTTTTTATATTTTGGAAATTCGTTATCGCTCATCATCGTAATCCTGAAATTATTTTATCACGACTATGAAAATTTTTTGTAGGAATATAAAAAAGAACTCAGGCTTCCCTGAGTTCGAATAATTCTTACTTGAAGTATCTGTCTAACAGACCCTTGAATGCTTTGCCATGACGCGCTTCATCTCTTGCCATCTCATGGATGGAATCATGCAGTGCATCGAGGTTCAGTTCCTTGCACTTCTTTGCTAAAGCTGTCTTGCCAGCACTTGCGCCATTCTCTGCTAAGACTCTGACTTCCAGATTCTTCTTGCTGGATTCGCTGACGCACTCACCTAACATCTCAGCGTAACGGGATGCATGGTCTGCTTCTTCATACGCAGCCTGCTTGTAGTACATACCAATTTCTGGTAAGCCTTCTCTCATTGCAGCTCTGCTCATCGCAAGATACATACCAACTTCAGAGCACTCGCCCTGGAATTCTGCTCTTAACTGTGCCTTGATCTCTTCTGGAACATCATTGGCAATGCCAACCTTGTGCTCGGAAGCCCAAGTCAGTTCGCCTTCCATGATTGGCTCAAACTTGTCCTTGCCAACATGGCAGGTAGGGCATGTCCAATCTGCAGGCAGGTCAGCGAATTTCACGCCTTCCTTTTCTTCATCATACACATGACCGCATACTGTACATCTATACTTCATTTTTTTCTCCTCCTCTGAGAATCAAATTTAGTATCCATGATTGATGATTTTGATTCTCTTCTCTTTCTAATTATCAGTTTGGCTTTTCCTCACAACAAAGTCAAGAAGGATGCTCAGAGTGTATTACAATAGAAGCAGGAGGCAGTCTTATGGAACTGAACAACTTATATAAACAGTGTCGTACATTCCGTAAATTTACTCAAAAGGAGATTCCTGACGCAGATATCGATGCCATTTTACAGAACCTTCGTTATGTCCATTCTGGCAACAACCGGCAGACTTTATCGTACATTGCCGTGCAGGGGAAAGCATTACGTGATGCAATTGCTAAAGAGATTCATTTCGCTGCGATCCTGCCGCGTTCGCTGGCAGATCCAAAAGAAGATGAACAGCCGACCGCTTATTTGATCATCGTCGGTCAGAAGGAACATACCCGTGTCATCGATATTGATACTGGAATTGCTGCAGAGTATGTTGTTGAGAGTGCTTTTGAAAAGGGGATTGGTTCCTGTATGATGCTCAACTACAACGTCACCAAGATCAATGAGCTCTTAGAATTGCCAGAAGAGCTGAGTGCACTCATGGTCATCGCTTTAGGATATCCAAGCCATACCAGTGAAGCTGTTGAGATGCCAGAAGACGGCAGTACTGCATATACTTGTGATGAACAGTACCATTACCGCGTACCAAAGAAGACTGTGGCACAAATTGCGCAGAAACGATAAATCCAGAGGAAAGTTCCTCTGGATTTTTATAACTCATACATTTTTAAAAGATTGGTAAAGATACGATAGTACTTGATGTAGAGACTGCTCCATTTTTGTTTCTTACCAACACTTGCCATCAGGAACAATGCATCCTGATCATGCATGTCCTTGAAACGAAGCAGTACGAAGGATTCAATATCCAGGCTCTGCAGGCATTCCTTTAACGCAGGATCTGCTTGACCGACATAATCAATGGAACTGACAAGCATGAAATCTTTCGTATCTTTTACGATTGGTGAAGTATTCAGCAGCTGTGACAGCTGTTCCACTTTTTCAATCTCATTGATACCGCTTGTTGTCTGAACATGTGTGATGCGGAATGGCGAACCTGTCGCAATCATGACATTCTGCACATTGTTGCTGGCACAGAATTCTTTTAAGATGGTTTCCAAACTTGGCTTCTCACCATATTCATAGCGGTAATACATATTGATCAGCATCTCGGCGGGATCTTGATCTTCACGGTTGGCAACCTGTTCTGAATTAAGACCGCTGCGCATGATCTCTTCCACGGTGCCATGTTTGGCCGGTGTATAGATGACATACCGGTCTCTGCCCTTTTTCTTGGCAATATAGAGACAATGATCTGCTAAGAAGAATAAGCTGTCATATTCTGCACTGTTGGCTGGATAGCACGCTGAACCAATGGAAAGGGTCAAGCGGCCGGCTCCTGGGCCATAAGTTGGGAAAGCATTGGATACCTGTGTATGGATACTGCTGAATAATAAACGCAGTTTCTTTTCGTCTACGGTATTGATGATGACAAAGAATTCATCGCCGCCGAACCGTCCGGCATATCCGCTGCTGCCAATTTCGGTCTGAATGATCAGCCCGACTTTCTGCAGCACCACATCACCTGTCGCATGTCCATAGGTATCGTTGACATTCTTGAAGAAATCAACATCAATGATGCCGATGGTAAACGCACGGCCGTCTTTGGTCAAGGTCAATTGTCTAGCAATCTTTTCAATCTCTTTCTTAGAATAGAGACCCGTCAAGCCATCCCGTTCCAATATGGCTTTGCTGTCCTCAGCAAATCTTTCCCGTTCCGCATGGATGTTGCCAATGACCGAAACAGAATGATCGTGATGCGTGATCGTACAGAAGTTGATGATCGTATTCAACACTTTCGCATCCGAGTCGACTAGATTTCCCTCGAAGATATGACTCCCGCGGCTGACATTCAAGATCATGTCATCGATCATCGAAGCCATTTCATCTTTCTGACCTGCTTTGACATGTGCCGTCAAGAGCTGACGGAATTCATCTACAGTATAGGTGCCCGGCTTAATTTCAGCGACCCCGCCGTTTTGAACAAAGACATAGTCTCTCTTCGCATCCAGCATGAAGTAGACATCCCCATAGATGCTGGCAAGCCCGGCATAACACTCTACAAGATTCTCATCCTTTTCTGAAGTTTCTAATAATGTACTTCCTTTTGCGACAAGGAAATGCATGCCTTCCATATTCTGATATTGATACTTCATCGCGATGATCTCGTGCGTATCTTTCAGATGGACAAAGAACCATTGATGATCTTTTTGATTGACATGATTCAGGAATACCGAACGATCTTCTTCCACCAAACGGTCTTCAAAAGAAAGAAAAATATCATGTGGAATATAGCCATATAATTCTTCCTCTGAAAAGCGAGACAAAATTAGATGTTTATCTTCCGATAAGACCATATTTTGAAATACATGATTGATCATTCGCGTTCCCCGTCTATGTAAACCAGTATAGTACGAAAATGTATCTTACAACGAAAATGATTGTGAGTATTTACTGATATTTTTAAGTAAATTGTTTACTAATCCTGCGGCACTTTTCGCAGTGTAATCGATGGCAGAACTTGATAGCCTGTCTTCTCAAAGAAGGCAACTGCACCTGTCAGTTTTGGATTCATCTCTAAACGATAGGATGCATATTCGATGTCCTGTTGTTCGAAAGCATGTATGAGCATACTGCCAATCCCTTTACGGCGATGGTCTTCATTGACGTAGACAGCTTTGATCACAAAGTCTTCCAGATCATTCTTACCTACCCCAAGGCCAACAAATCTGCCGTGGTCACTGACGGCATATACGACACAGCCTTCCTGCAGCCATGTATTCAGCTGATCCTTTGCGTATTCTAAATCAGATGCGCCATGATACATCATCTGCAGATAATAATCCGTGATGTACAAAGCATTCATCAGATTGCGTTCCGTAATTGTGACAAGCCGATAGGCAACTGTCTCTGCTGTGACATCTTCTATGATTTCTTCTTCTGCATAGGAATCTTCATGCAGGAAATCACTGACATCATCTTCATCGATTTCTACTTCGCGCCCATGGTCTTCCCAGACGATGCCATTGTCTTCACACCACTGCACGGCCAATGCCTTATGTGCCTTTTCTTCGTAGTCGTACCAGTCTTCTAAGAGATGGAACTTTTCACAGGCAGCCCGGAACCGGCGGAACGCGCCTTTACCAACGATAGCATTGCTCAGCCATTCCTGTGCTTCTTCGTTTTCGACCGTCTCAATAAAGTTTTCCATGTTGCGATAGTCACCGCGTTCTTCTCTGCCTGGCAATACAATCAGATCCTCTGCATCGCCTTCATAGACAACTGTCTGACTGGCAGGATCATAGAACGCATGTTCATCGTCCTGTACTTCTTCGATTGCATCAATGACATCTCTCAGTTCTACACGCATATGATTTCTCCTTACGATTGTTTCTTATTTGTTTCTGACAATGTATGACCGCGCAGGTCCATCCGCCGGGCATGAATATACCACTGATGCATCATGGAACGGAATTGTTCCTGTTCCTTCTTATCATCGTAGACAATCATTGATTCTGCTTCTTTCAGAATCTCCGTTTCGGCATGACCATAATTCATATCATTCCACAGTTCATGAAGAAGCAGTTCCAGATCATCTTCTTCTGCACCATTCTGCAGGAACCATTCTTTGACTTTCCTGCCATACGGATTCAATGTATCAAAATCATTCCGATACAGATCTTCGACTTCTTCGACCGAAGGCATCGCAAACGAATACTTCTTCTGTTTCTCACGATATCCTGCAAACACTTCACTGCTGCGCCAGCCGCGGATCACAAAGCTGCTGCCAATCAACACACAGTTGATCTCCGATACCGGAATCTCAGCAAACAGCTTCTTCAGATCTGCCTGCGGATCAACGGTATCCTTCTGCAGATACAGCTGCCGCATCGTATCGATACTGACATCTGCCCAATAGTGCTGGATGACACTGAGACACTGCATCAGCCAGACACGGCTTCTTCTTTCCCGCTGCCATGATTCCGATTCAATCGAAAATCGTTCTTTGACTTCTTCTGGTACCGTCCATTGCTTGGTCACTGCTGAGCCATAGATCAGATCTAATCCATCCAGGTGATCAATGAGATCATCCTCCGCAATGGTCTTACCTTCTGCGATATCATGCAGTCCCTGCAGAATGTCATCGTCTAAGATACCCAGACGTTTTTCCAACACATTCTCTTCCATCAGTTTCTTCGCAAGTGCAGTGCAGACGGTATCTTTTGCGTCTTCGATAAAGGGCACATCGTATTCATCGCAATACGCATGCAGAGATTCCATATCATATTTATGCAGACAATCCGCAAATGTATTTTTCATTTTTCTTTATCCTCTTCTTGTATTATACAAAATTGTTTTCCAACTTCGATGATGCATATCCATTTTTTAAGAAACAAATTCTTCAAAATTATTTTTATGAATTCGTAAAAATTCTTTTGTATTGCGGACAATTGTGCTAAACTTTTGTTGAATAAGAATATTAGTTCTTAGGTTCCATTCGCCTAAGAAAATAATATTCTGCACTTAAGAAGACCTGAAGGATACTCACCGATCGCTCAGGTCTTTTTGTATGCATGTTTAAATAATACGCATTTCTAGGCATCTTCGCATGGTTGTCATCCAATGTCAAAATCAAAATCTTGTTTGATAAAATATTTGTTTTGATAATCACTGACATAAGCATACGCTTCCAGATCTTCTAACGCATGCAGTGCTTCCAAACATTCTTCAACATTTTCTGGACGAATGATCTGTGTTTCTAAAAACAGTTTCATGGTAAACATATCTTGTGCATTGCCAACGCACTGTACTGCAGAGACAATATTCTTCTGTACAAGAGAACGATACTTTTCTTCAACTTCCTGACTCAGATGCAGCGGCCACTTCAGACGTGCGGCAATCATCTTCATACGTTCATCTTCGATGAACCCTGCAAGCAGATCATTATCATAACGAGCGAAATCAAAGATACCATTGTTTCCAAACCCTTCCAGCATATGCTGGCGCAGGCGGATATCCTTTTGAGGAAAGTACACGTATGCCTTCCCTTTACGAAAGGAAACACGTTCCATCCGGCAAGTCGTAAAAGCATCCTCATGGATCTCTCCGATATTGTCACCAAGTTCAATCGTTTCCGTATTGCAGGAACGAAATGCCTGTCTGCCAATGATATGAATGGACGATGGAATCACAATGTCCATCGCATGACCGGTATAGAACAGCAGTGTCTTCGTCGCTGGATCAATCAAGAAGTCCTCTTCATAGATGATCTGGTCACTATGATTGATGATATGAAAGTCCCGTGGGCCATTGCTGAAGGCATCTTCTTCCACCTTCTGTAAGGAAGCAGGAAAGGATAACACTTCCAGATGTTTCATCTTCTCAAAAGCACGAGCACAGATCTTCCAGGTACCGTCTTCAACTTCATAAGACAGCAGATCATCGTTTTCACGAACACCAATCAGTTCTTTGCCATGTTCATTGAGGAGATAGATGCCATAGCCATCGGTATGACATTCTCCGCTCATAAGGCAATCTCTTCGGAATACTGCTTCTTATACTCTTCTAATTCTTTTAATAACTGTGCATTCCGTTTCTCCGTCATTAAAGACTGGTTGTATTTGTAATATTCGTCACAGCCATGAACTGCAATGAAGCGTGCACTGTCACCATCAATGGTCAGCTGAGTGACCGCCAACAAGATTTCTTGATCCGTACAGTTCTCCGCTAAAAAGGCAAACAGATTCTGCAGTTCTGCTTGAATGGTATGAATATCCTCCTTCATTGCAGTGACCTGACCCGCAAAGGAACTGCGCACCTCCGCAAAGTCTGCTTTCTTCATCGCATTCTTTATGATCTGCAGCCTGTGCTGACAGGCATGTTTATCCTTGGCCTGCATCCTTCCCGAAGCTTTTAAGGTATCGTATGCCTTTTCAGTTTCTTCATATACCTTCTGCAGAGCACTGCGGAAGGATTCACTCTGTCCAGCGGTACGGAATGGAACGGTCAGATCCCGCAGACAGGTCTCTGTTTCACTCTCTCCGTGAATTGCGGTGGTGATCCGATCCAGCAGAAGATCAGTCACCGATATCTTTTCATCAAAGGACGCTTTCTGGATCCGTTCCTTCACTTCTTGCGATACCGTTCCCTGCAGGATCTGTGGAATGTTGTATTCCTTCTGATACTTTCGATACAGTGCATAGAAGGCCGCAAAGTCATCGGTGATATGTTCATTATGCAGATATTGACCAATCAGTGTCTCATCCACAGGATAGTTCTTTTCTTCATACAGCTGCATTGCCTGTGACAAGTCTTCCCAGCCACGCGGTGTAACATAACTCTTGCCATCCACCGTTGTTTCAACATGGAAGAAGTCTTCGGGATGAATCTCTAAGAAGGATAGAATTGCCCGATGGACAGAATACGCAGCAGCATAATCTTTCCATGCCTCATAATCTGGTTCGACCTGCATGACCTTTAAACGGTCCAGGGTCGCAATATCAAACATTCTTGCGTTGCGGTTGAACTCGGTTGGGTTGCCGGCAGTCACTACGACCCAGCCTTCTGGCAGCATATGATTGCCAAAGGTCTTATACTGCAGGAACTGCAGCATACTTGGAGCTAAGGTCTCGGAGACACAGTTGATCTCATCTAAGAATAAGATGCCTTCTTTCTTGCCGGAACGTTCCATGCACTCATAGACTGAGGCAATGATCTCACTTAAGGTATAGACCGATACATCAAAGCTCTGTCCCTGGTACTTCTTATGTTCAATGAAAGGCAGGCCAATCGCACTCTGCCGGGTATGATGCGTCATGGAATAGGAGACCAGTGAGATGCCCATCTCAGAAGCGACCTGAGAGACAATGGCAGTCTTGCCAATTCCAGGTGCGCCGATCAAAAAGATCGGTCTTTGTTTCTCTAAAGGAATCCGATAGTTCCCATACGCATCCTTCATCAAATAAACGGATGCACTGCGTTTCATTTGTTCCTTCGCTTCTTGGATATTCATCTCTCTAATTCCTCCATGGACACCTTCATCTGAATTGCCCAGCTTGGCACTTCCGGTATCTCTTTCTGATTCTCCAGCATCACAAATGCAGTCTTATACGATGGCATATTCTTTGGATACTCGCCAAAGCCATCGGTGAAATACAACAGACCTCTTAAATTTGGCAGCGTGCCTGCATTCCTGAATTCTTCAATACGTTCAAAGACAGGACGAAAATCTGTACCGCCATAGCCTTTGATGGTAAAGTCCTTGATATAGGACTGTAGTTCTTCTCGATTATGGATGATTGTTTCTTCCTGCACCTTTGCGTCACACTGCAGGATGATGACATGCATATCTTTCGCAAAGATACCGCTCGTTGTCAAAATGTCATAGGTTTTGGCAATAAAGTTCTGTACAACATTTCCCCGGGTTGAACCAGAAGTATCAATGGCAATCACAAAGCTTTCGATCTGATGATCCACTCGATATTCCAGCGGTTCAATCAATGGCATCTTTTCATACAGCTGTAAGCCGTAGGTATAGTAAATATAATCAAATGAATCTGGATCGGTATGGACTTCTTCCTGATAGACCATGAACTTATGCAGCAGTTCTGAATAATCTTCCTGTTTTCTCTTTGGCAGTGAGAACTTCCGTGAAATCGTTCCTGGTTC
>Ga0183101_1000197_pt1 | contig 117169 bp, 121 predicted proteins | sample Biomet3_FD_127790 | JGI IMG/M metagenome (GOLD analysis project Ga0183101, IMG submission 127790) | Microbial communities from bioreactor (seeded with sewage sludge) at LBNL, California, USA - Biofuel metagenome 3 | ecosystem: Engineered > Bioreactor > Anaerobic > Unclassified ... | reverse complement strand
AATTTGCCTGGCGGCTTTAGCGCGGTGGTCCCACCTGACCCCATGCCGAACTCAGAAGTGAAACGCCGTAGCGCCGATGGTAGTGTGGGGTCTCCCCATGTGAGAGTAGGGAACTGCCAGGCATCAAATAAGTGAAGAGGCCATCCGGAAGGATGGCCTTTTTGCGTTTATGCACAGTAAAAACCTGCAGGCCAGGCCAGGCCAGGCCAGGCAAAGCCGCCGCCCGGTAAGTCAGACCGCACGCCACCTCAAAATAAATTCCGTAATCCCATCCACATTATTCAAATTCAGCACCGGTACCTCCAGGGGTAAGGCAACGTCACTGGCTACTGCAACCACATGCTCATCCAGCGTCAACTCGCTAACGTCATGCCCAGCATCACTTCTGAATAACAGGATTTTAGGCACTGCCTCATGCTTAAATCCCTCTACCAACACCAGATCCAGAGTGGAATGATCCATCCGACTGACCAGGTAAGCGAGATCCAGCGGTGCTTCATCCGGTGTTTCAGTCATCAACGCCCAGCGCTGATGACTCGCCACCATCGTTTGTGCTGCTCCTGCCTTACGTAACTCATAGCTGTCTTTGCCGGGTTTATCGACATCCATATTGTGATGTGTGTGCTTAATCAATCCGGGACGAATACCTTTAGCACAAAGTGCAGGTATCAGTTTCTTCAGCAGCGTGGTTTTACCTGTTCCGCTCCAGGCAGAAATCGCTAATACGGGGATCATTTATTCTCCTGCATGGTCTGCAAATCTTCGGTCGTATTCACATTCACAAACGCAGATTTCAGATCGCTAAAATCAATCGGATGGCCGCCTGACTGACGCATAAACACCATCACCCTTCGCTCTCCTGTCGCCAGATAATTTTGCAGGTCAGGTACTAACGATCTGTTAATCAATGCGATAGCAGGGTGATCGCGCTCGCCGTCATGCACCCAGACAACAGGGAAATCACCGCGCTGCTGCACCAGACGTTCAACCAGACAGGCCGGGATAAACGGCGTATCACACGAACAAAAGAGAAACCACTCACCCTTTGACTGTTGCATAACCGAGAGCATCCCAGCCAGCGGCCCAGGGTAATCCGCCAGGTTATCCTGATACACAGGGAACCCGCTGCGTTGGTAAATATCGATATGGCGATTAGCACTGATAGCGATTGCCGATACCTGATTTGCAAGCGTATCAGCGACATGTCGCCATAATGGCTTACCGTTGAGGAGCTGAAGACCTTTATCTTTTCCGCCCATGCGCGTTGCTCTGCCACCGGCCAACACGACCCCGATAATTTCCTGGCACTGATTCACTAATATCGCCTCTTTTATTGTGGGATTGACCCTGCTAACGTGTCTCTCTAAATGAAAGGAGCACCACCATGAAATGTAAACGTCTTAATGAAGTCATTGAACTCCTCCAGCCGGCCTGGCAAAAAGAGCCAGAGCTGAATCTGATGCAATTTTTACAGAAACTGGCGAAAGAGTCAGGTTTTGACGGTGAACTGACGGACCTTTCTGACGACATCCTGATCTACCACCTCAAAATGCGCGATTCCGCCAAAGATGCTGTCATTCCTGGTATTCAGAAAGATTATGAGGAAGATTTTAAAACCGCATTACTGCGTGCGCGTGGCGTAATTAAAGAGTAAAAGCTTGTAAGCGGCGACACCGAAATCGCCACAAGATGATATCCTGAATCATTCGTATAATTTCCGGATGATCGGATGAACGACCAGGCTTTTACTTTCCAGACATTACACCCGGATACCATTATGGATGCGCTGTTCGAGCAGGGCATCCGGGTGGATTCCGGGCTAACCCCTTTAAATAGCTACGAAAACCGCGTCTACCAATTTCAGGATGAGGATCGTCAGCGCTTCGTCGTAAAGTTCTATCGTCCTAAGCGCTGGTCTGCAGAACAAATTCAGGAAGAGCATCAGTTTGCCCACGATTTGCTGGATGACGATGTTCCCGTTGCTGCACCCCTGAAATTTAATAACCAAACGTTGCTGACGCACGAAGGGTTTTACTACGCCGTATTCCCCAGTCTGGGCGGCCGTCAGTTTGAAGCTGATAATATTGATCAAATGGAATGGGTTGCCCGTTACCTGGGACGCATTCATCAAACGGGACGTAAAAAACCGTTTATTGCCCGCCCGACTATCGGTATTCAGGAATATCTCATCGAACCCCGCCAGGTATTTGAAACCTCGGCACTCATCCCTGGCGCATTAAAGGATAATTTCCTCAACGCGACGGATAAACTTATTGATGCGGTTAAAGCCTGCTGGCGTGATGATATTCCAACGCTGCGTCTTCATGGTGATTGTCATGCAGGCAATATTCTCTGGCGTGATGGCCCACTGTTTGTCGATCTCGATGATGCGCGTATGGGACCCGCTGTTCAGGATCTGTGGATGTTGCTCAATGGCGACAAAACTGAGCAACGCATGCAGCTTGAAACTATTATTGAAGCGTATGAAGAATTTAGCCCTTTTAATTCAGACGAAATTGCTCTGATAGAACCTTTACGCGCGATGCGTTTTGTTTATTATCTTGCCTGGTTAATCAGGCGTTGGGATGACCCCGCATTCCCCCGAAATTTCCCGTGGCTTACCGGGGAGGATTACTGGCGCAACCAGATATCCACATTTACTGAGCAGGTTAAGGTTCTTCAGGAACCCCCTCTGCAATTAACGCCGATGTATTAATTGGACACACCCAGGAGAGAGTTAATCATGAAAAAAATTTGGCTGGCGCTGGCAGGTATGATTCTGGCATTTAGCGCTTCTGCTGCACAGTTTACCGACGGTAAGCAGTACATCACGCTGGATAAGCCAGTGGCCGGCGAACCACAGGTTCTGGAGTTCTTCTCATTCTACTGCCCGCACTGCTATCAATTTGAAGAGGTGCTGCATGTTTCTGACAATGTGAAGAAAAAGCTGCCGGAAGGTACCAAAATGACCAAGTACCACGTTGAATTCCTGGGCCCATTGGGTAAAGACCTGACTCAGGCGTGGGCGGTTGCGATGGCGCTGGGCGTGGAAGATAAAATCACCGCTCCAATGTTTGAAGCCGTACAGAAAACCCAGACCGTTCAGACCACTGCGGATATTCGTAAAGTGTTCGTGGATGCCGGTGTGAAAGGTGAAGACTACGACGCGGCATGGAACAGTTTTGTGGTGAAATCTCTGGTTGCCCAGCAGGAAAAAGCGGCTGCTGACCTGCAGTTGCAGGGTGTTCCTGCGATGTTTGTTAATGGCAAATATCAGCTGAACATGCAGGGTATGGATACCAGCAGCATGGATATCTTCGTACAGCAGTATGCAGACACCGTGAAATACCTGGTTGGGAAGAAGTAAGATTGTTGATGTAAAAACGCCGGTCACTGACCGGCGTTTTTGCATGAAGATTTAATGTTGTCTATCTGCTCGTCTTTCTCTTTCCAGAGTGTGTTAAGCCAGAGCTGGAAACGACGTTTGAAATTCTTATCATTAACGTAATCGCCATGCAGTTCCGCTTCAATCGGTACCAGATCAACACGAACAACAATACGTGTCAGTTTGCCGCTGAGCATGTCGAAGAACGGCGTTGTGTCGTTCTCCGGGTAGCAGAGCGTGACGTTCAGTAATTTATCGAACTGCTCACCCAGCACGTTCAGCGCCATCGCAATGCCCGCAGCCTTAGGGGGCAGCAAGTTTTGATATGGGGAGCGAGTCTGTTGGCGCTTCTCTTCAGTAAAGCGGGAGCCTTCAACAAAGTTAACAATCGTCGTAGGATGCGCGCGAAACTTCTCACAGGAGCGACGTGTGGTTTCCACATCTTTACCGCGACGCTCAGGATGACGAATTAAATAACTGCGTGAATAGCGTTTCATAAACGGCATATCCAGCGCCCAACAGGCCAGACCGATAAAGGGTACCCAGGCCAGTTGTTGTTTCAGGAAGTATTTGTTCATCGGGATATGCTTGCGGAACAACACGCATAAAACCACGATATCAGCCCAGCTGTGGTGGTTGCAGATCAGCAGATACCAGTTCTTTTTGTTGAGCCTTTCCAGACCTTCAACATCCCACTTCAGGTGAGGGTTCAGGTACAGCAAGATGGCCAACCCTTCGCACCAGCAATACATCATGAAATTACAAAACGCAGACACAGCCCGCCACACCGAGGGGAGAGGTAACAGCAGTTTAATTATTCCGGCGACAATGATCGGCACAGAACAGGCGATAGTCACAAGAATAGTTAAAATGATGCTTAACAGTAATGTTATTGCAGCGAGCAATCTCGACATGATGAGCTTTTTCAGATAGTTAGCTGTAAGGAGGCGACGGTTATCCGGCGCTGGGCGCTGATTTTACCAGAAATTAGACAAAAGAATGGCGCTTTCACGCTGCGAGTTTGTGGCTTTTCCTGCTCAGCAGCGAATTTATCCATGTTTGAGCTGTTAACGGGTCTTATATCCACATAGACTAAATAGTCATCAGACAGGTATGCCAATGATGGGTAATATATAACTGATTGATTTAAAACAGGAAAATATACTGCCGCATACAATGATAGCGGCAGTTATTCATCTGAATTGAAAGTATGCACAAACTTATCCACAGTTTTATTTTTGCGAACGATCCTCACGATCGCAAAATCTTTTCCTGTATCAGGCGCTAATAACTGATGTTTTCATCCTTCTGTGGCATCCTTTACCCATAAATTGATTAAAGGCACGGACATTATGGTTCAGATCCCAGAAAACCCTCTTATTCTCGTCGACGGCTCTTCTTACCTGTATCGGGCGTATCATGCGTTTCCTCCTCTGACCAATAGCGCAGGGGAACCGACCGGCGCAATGTACGGCGTCCTGAACATGCTGCGCAGCCTGATCCTTCAGTATCAGCCAACCCATGCGGCAGTTGTTTTTGATGCGAAAGGAAAAACCTTCCGCGACGAGTTGTTTGAGCATTACAAATCTCACCGTCCACCAATGCCTGACGATCTGCGTGCGCAAATTGAGCCACTGCATACGATGGTAAAAGCGATGGGTCTGCCGCTGCTGGCCGTTTCAGGTGTTGAAGCCGATGACGTGATTGGTACGCTGGCGCGTGAAGCTGAAAAAGTGGGCCGTCCGGTACTGATCAGTACCGGTGATAAAGATATGGCGCAGCTGGTGACACCCGGGATCACCCTGATTAACACCATGACGAACACCATTCTGGGCCCAGAAGAGGTGGTTGCAAAATATGGTGTGCCACCGGAGCTGATTATCGACTTCCTTGCATTAATGGGTGACTCTTCGGATAACATCCCTGGCGTGCCGGGGGTGGGTGAAAAAACTGCACAGGCCCTTCTGCAGGGATTGGGTGGCCTGGATACGCTGTACGCCGAGTCTGACAAAATCGCGGGTCTCACCTTCCGTGGTGCGAAAACGATGGCCACGAAGCTGGAAGATAATAAAGAGGTGGCTTATCTCTCCTATCAGCTGGCGACGATCAAAACTGACGTTGAGCTTGAGCTGGGCTGTGAACAACTTGAAGTGCAGCAACCTTCAGCTGACGATCTGCTGAACCTGTTTAAGCAATATGAATTCAAGCGTTGGATCACCGACGTAGAAAGCGGCAAGTGGCTGCAGGCCAAAGGGGCTAAGCCCACAGCGAAGCCGAAAGAGACGGTTGTTGTAGTTGCAGAAGAGCAGGCAGAAGAAGAAGCCGTAACCCTCTCCTTCGACAACTATGAAACCATTCTCGAAGAGTCGCAACTGGTCGCCTGGATCGAGAAACTGAAAAAAGCGCCAGTATTTGCCTTCGATACGGAAACCGATAGCCTCGATAACATCTCTGCCAATATGGTTGGCCTGTCGTTTGCGACAGAGCCTGGTATCGCGGCCTATGTCCCTGTTGCACACGACTACCTGGACGCGCCGGATCAAATCTCGCGCGACCGTGTGCTTGAGCTGATGAAACCGATTCTTGAAGATGACAAGGCGCTGAAGGTCGGGCAAAACCTGAAATACGATCGCGGTATTCTGCAAAACTACGGCATTGAGCTGCGTGGTATCGCTTTTGATACCATGCTGGAATCCTACATTCTGGACAGCGTAGCAGGCCGTCATGATATGGATTCCTTATCTGATCGCTGGTTGAAGCATAAAACAATCACCTTTGAAGAGATTGCCGGTAAAGGCAAAAATCAGCTGACCTTTAACCAGATTGCTCTGGAAGAGGCGGGTCGCTATGCGGCAGAAGATGCCGACGTGACGCTGCAGCTGCACCTGAAGATGTGGCCAAAACTGCAGAAAGAAGAAGGCCCGCTGAATGTGTTTCGGCATATCGAGATGCCACTGGTGCCAGTACTCTCCCGCATCGAACGCAACGGCGTAAAAATCGACCCAACGGTACTGCATAACCACTCTGGCGAGCTTGCACAGCGTCTGACCGAGCTTGAGCAAAAAGCCCATGAGCTTGCAGGTGAGCCGTTTAACCTCTCGTCTCCTAAACAGCTGCAAACTATTCTGTTTGAAAAGCAGGGGATCAAGCCGCTGAAGAAAACCCCGGGTGGCGCGCCATCAACCTCTGAAGAAGTGCTGGAAGAGCTGGCGCTCGATTACCCGCTGCCAAAAGTGATTCTGGAGTATCGTGGTCTGGCGAAGCTGAAATCGACCTATACCGATAAACTGCCGCTGATGATCAACCCGAAAACGGGCCGCGTACATACTTCGTACCATCAGGCGGTGGCGGCAACCGGGCGACTCTCATCGACCGATCCAAACCTGCAGAACATTCCGGTACGTAATGAGGAAGGTCGACGCATTCGTCAGGCCTTTATCGCACCAGAGGATTACCTGATTGTCTCTGCGGACTACTCGCAAATCGAACTGCGTATTATGGCGCATCTGTCGTGTGATAAAGGTTTGCTGACGGCGTTTGCTGAAGGGAAGGATATCCATCGGGCGACGGCTGCCGAAGTGTTTGGTCTGCCGCTGGACAGTGTGACAAACGAACAGCGACGCAGCGCGAAAGCGATCAACTTCGGTCTGATTTACGGGATGAGCGCTTTTGGCCTTTCCCGCCAGCTCAACATTCCTCGCAAAGAATCGCAGAAGTATATGGATCTCTACTTTGAGCGTTATCCGGGCGTACTGGAGTACATGGAACGCACCCGAGAGCAGGCGAAAGAGAAAGGCTATGTTGAAACGCTGGACGGTCGTCGTCTCTACCTGCCGGACATCAAATCCAGTAACGCGGCGCGTCGCGCTGGCGCAGAGCGTGCTGCGATCAACGCCCCAATGCAGGGGACAGCTGCTGACATCATTAAACGCGCGATGATCGCCGTGGATGCGTGGCTGGAAAAAGAGAAGCCACGCGTGCGCATGATCATGCAGGTACACGATGAACTGGTGTTCGAAGTGCACAAAGACGAGCTTGAAACCGTATCGAAAAAGATCCACGAACTGATGGAAAGCAGCATGACACTGGACGTGCCATTGCTGGTGGAAGTGGGGAGTGGTGAAAACTGGGATCAGGCTCACTAAGAGTCAGGATAATAACGCGCGTTTTATGTAAGTTAGCAACATAACGACGTGCATTTTGTGACGATCATTAGAATTCCCTATGTAAAGAGTGAAAAAAAACTACAAAAAGTGCTTTGTCTACAGATAAAAAAGGGGTAGAGTTAACGACGTAGGGTACAGAGGTAAGATGTTCTATCTTTCAGACCTTTTACTTCACGTAATCGGATTTGGCTGAATATTTTAGCCGCCCCAGTCAGTAATGACTGGGGCGTTTTTTATTGCGGTAAAGAAAATTTCAGGCAAAAAAAAGCGCGGACATTGCCGCGCTCGCTATTACTCTTCTTCCGCTTCTGTCGCGGGCTCCAGCTCGTTAAACCAGCTATCGAGCTTCTGACGCAGCTTGTCCACGCCCTGCTTTTTCAGCGAGGAGAACGCTTCAACCTGCACATCACCGTTGAATGCCAGTACCGCTTCGCGAACCATATTCACCTGTGCTTTACGCGCACCGCTTGCCAGCTTATCGGCTTTTGTCAGCAGCACCAGCACAGCAATATCGCTTGCCACGGCCCAGTCGATCATCTGCTGATCGAGATCTTTCAGCGGGTGGCGAATATCCATCAGCACCACCAGGCCTTTCAGGCACTGGCGCTTTTCCAGATATTCACCCAGCGCACGTTGCCACTTGATCTTCATCTCTTCCGGTACCTGCGCATAGCCGTAGCCCGGTAAATCGACAAGACGTTTGCCTTCTGCCACTTCAAACAGGTTGATCAGCTGAGTACGGCCAGGCGTTTTTGAGGTACGCGCCAGGCTCTTCTGATTGGTCAGCGTATTCAGGGCGCTGGATTTTCCCGCATTGGAGCGGCCAGCAAATGCCACTTCAATACCCGTATCAGAAGGTAAGTGGCGAATATCAGGCGCACTGGTGACAAAATGCGTCTGTTGGTAGTTCCAGGTAGTCACGTGGTCGTCTCCAAAAATCGTAATCTGTGGGGGATTATACCCGAATGCAGACAAAAGGCTTTTCTCATCGCACTCTGCCTGTAGGCGAACACCCTGGCGGCTGTAGGAGATTTGCCATAGATGCTATAGGAGATTTAAGAGAAATCGCAGGCGTTAAAAAACACAAACTGTTTAAAATCAGATTGTTGTGCTTGAGTAATTATCCGAAAATCCTTTTTTGTACCCTCTCATTGCTTGTTAGTTTAAGCGAACAGGGTAAAGTGTGTGCCAGGGCGAGGATGCCAACAGGATAACGACTTAAGGATAAGGGTCAGGAGCGCCAGGAGGCGAAGACTCAGGATTGTCAGGATGATAAGCGCCTGGAGGCGTTTAAACAGGAAATGGAACCGTACACGGACGGTATATCCGCCAAGGGATAAACAGGGCTTGTTGTAGGCAAACACGGAATGTCTGACCCACTAAGGGTTGTGAGTCAGGAAAAAAGGCGACAGATTGCTCTGTCGCCTTTTTTCTTTGCTTGCTTTCTGCTAGATTTCGCCGCAATTCTATACTGAAGAAAACGACTTAAAGATAAAACATCATGAAAAAACCGACCTCCACAGCGGGCGCTAAACGCCCTGCAAAAGCACGCCGCAAAACGCGCGAAGAACTGAACCAGGAAGCGCGCGATCGCAAACGCGAGAAAAAGCATCGTGGTCATGCTGCGGGTAGCCGTGCGGGCGGTAGCGATGCCACGGGTGCTTCTGCAAAAGGCAAGCAGCAGAAAGATCCACGTATTGGCAGTAAAACTCCCATTCCACTGGGCGTGACAGACACCCCGGTCACTAAGCAGCACAAACCAAAGAGCGAGAAACCTATGCTTTCACCGCAGGCTGAGCTGGATTTGCTGGAGAATGATGAGCGCCTGGACGCGCTGCTGGAACGTCTTGAAGAGGGAGAAACCCTGACCGCTGAAGAGCAGTCATGGGTTGATGCCAAACTGGATCGCATTGATGAACTGATGCAGAAGCTGGGCCTGTCTTACGACGATGACGAAGATGAAGAAGAAGACGAAAAGCAGGAAGATATGATGCGTCTTCTGAAGGGTGGAAACTAACATTTGCACCTGGCAGGCACGATAGTCCTGCTTATAACCCTTCCGGTTATATGTTATCTGGTGTGGTTATTCGTTAAACTACGGCGGTTGTCGCGGCGACAGAAGTGGCTGCGCACCCGGATGATGGCCCGCAGTGGGGCCAGAACGGGCCGCCGTATACGAACGCGACACCAACGGAAGGAGTGAGCATGTCTGTACCATCTATCGACTGGGATTTGGCCCTAATCCAGAAATATAACTATTCCGGGCCGCGTTATACGTCATACCCAACTGCGCTGGAGTTCTCCGATGCTTTCGGCGAAGCGGATTTTCAGCAGGCTGTCGCGCGCTACCCTGAGCGCCCGCTGTCGCTCTACGTCCATATTCCGTTCTGCCACAAGCTCTGCTACTTCTGCGGCTGCAATAAAATCGTTACCCGTCAGCAGCACAAAGCCGATCAGTATCTGGATGTGCTCGAACAAGAAATTCTGCATCGTGCGCCACTGTTTACTGGACGCCATGTTAGCCAGCTTCACTGGGGTGGCGGTACGCCAACCTACCTGAATAAAGCGCAGATCAGCCGTTTGATGACACTGCTGCGCGGCAACTTCAATTTTAATGACGATGCTGAAATCTCGATCGAGGTTGATCCGCGCGAAATCGAGCTGGATGTACTGGATCACTTACGCGCCGAAGGGTTCAACCGCCTGAGCATGGGCGTCCAGGATTTCAACAAAGAAGTGCAGCGCCTGGTGAATCGCGAGCAGGATGAAGAATTTATCTTTGCCTTACTTAACCACGCGCGTGAAATCGGGTTTACCTCGACCAATATCGACCTGATTTACGGCCTGCCAAAGCAAACGCCAGAGAGTTTCGCCTTCACGCTGAAACGTGTGGCGGAACTCAATCCTGACCGTTTGAGCGTCTTTAACTATGCGCATCTGCCGACGCTTTTCGCCGCCCAGCGGAAAATCAAAGATGCCGATCTGCCTTCTGCTCAACAGAAGCTGGATATTTTGCAGGAAACCATCACCTCGCTGACCGAAACCGGCTATCAGTTTATCGGCATGGATCACTTTGCCCGTCCGGATGACGAACTGGCGATTGCTCAGCGTGAAGGGGTTCTGCACCGTAACTTCCAGGGGTATACCACCCAGGGTGATACCGACTTGCTGGGGATGGGCGTCTCCGCCATCAGTATGATCGGCGACTGCTACGCGCAAAACCAGAAAGAGCTGAAGCTTTATTATCAGCAGGTAGATGAAACCGGCAATGCCCTGTGGCGCGGTATCGCGTTAACGCGTGACGACTGCATTCGTCGTGATGTGATTAAGGCGCTGATCTGTAACTTCCGTCTCGGTTTTAGTGACGTAGAAGCACAATGGGATCTGCAGTTTAGCGATTATTTCGCGGAAGACCTGAAGCTGCTTGCACCGCTGGCGAAAGATGGGCTGGTGGATGTTTCGGAGAGCGCCATTGAGGTTACGCCAAAAGGGCGTCTGTTGATTCGTAATATCTGTATGTGCTTCGACGCTTACCTGCGTCAAAAGGCACGTCTGCAGCAGTTCTCACGGGTGATTTAAGATGCACTGCCGGGTGGCGTTTCGTTTACCCGGCCTGCATTTCGCGTTTAGTAGGCCGGGTAAGGCGAAGCCGCCACCCGGCTTTTCATTGGCTACCCGCTAGCTAAACAACCCAACCAGTGCCGCACACAATACCGCTGCAACGGCAGTTTGCGGTGTGTGGCTTTCGGCTGCTCCGCTAGAGAGCAAACTCACTAATGATTCCAGCATGATGGTTCCCCCCATTTCCGGGCACGATCATACAAATTTCACCGATACAGTAAAGCGCAAAATAACAGCAATTTGCGCTCAATTAATCATCTTTACACAGCGGTAAAAATCACTCCATGCCCAGCTCTTTCAGCTTACGTGTCAGGGTATTGCGTCCCCATCCCAGTAAGCGAGCGGCTTCCTGTTTATGGCCCTGCGTATGACGAAGCGCGGTGGTTAACAGCGTGCGCTCCATCTCAGGCTGAGCCTCAGAGAGTAAATTTTGATGACCGGAACGCAGCGCGCGATCGGCCCATTGTGCCAGCAGCGTCGCCCAGCTGTCCGGTAGTGCGTGTCCGGTACTGCTTTCTGGCGCGGTTGCTTCAAACAGTTCAGCGGGTAAATCCTGAATCAGAACTTCCTGCCCGGCGGCCATGACGGTTAACCAGCGGCAGGTGTTTTCCAGCTGACGCACGTTGCCCGGCCAGGCCAGACGGGTAAGGGCGGCGTCAGTTTCCGGGTGTAGCTGCTTGGCTTCCACACCCAGCTCACGGGCGGCCACCTGCAGAAAATGGCGTGCCAGGCGAGGAATGTCTTCACGACGCTCGCGCAGTGGCGGAAGATGTACACGGATCACGTTCAGGCGGTGGAATAAGTCCTCGCGGAATTTCCCTTCCTGCACGCGCAGCTCCAGGTTCTGGTGCGTTGCGGCAATAATACGGACGTCCACTTTTACTGGCGCATAGCCGCCCACGCGATAAAACTGTCCGTCGGCCAGTACGCGCAGCAGGCGGGTCTGAACATCCAGCGGCATATCGCCGATTTCATCCAGGAAGAGAGTGCCTCCATCGGCCTGTTCGAAGCGCCCCTGGCGAATGGTATTTGCGCCGGTAAACGCCCCTTTTTCGTGGCCGAACAGTTCGGATTCAATCAAATCCTTCGGGATCGCCGCCATATTCAGGGCGATAAACGGCGCTTTTGCCCGCGGGCTGTGGCGGTGCAAGGCGTGGGCAACCAGCTCTTTGCCGGTACCCGATTCACCGTTAATCAATACGCTGATGGACGAACGCGACAAACGACCAATGATACGAAATACATCCTGCATGGCTGGCGCTTCGCCGATGATGTCCGTTGTTGGGCCAAAATCGGGGGTATGACGGGGCTGCTGCTGCTCCTGGTAGTGGCTAATGGCACGTTCAACCAGAGCGACAGCTTCGTCAATATCAAACGGTTTGGGCAGGTAGTCGAATGCCCCTTGCTGATAAGCGCTGACGGCTGCATCCAGATCGGAGTGCGCCGTCATTATGATGACCGGAAGCATAGGATGGCGTTGTTTGATCTGCTTTAAGAGCGCCAGCCCGTCCATTCCCGGCATGCGAATATCCGAAAGCAGAACATCCGGGGTTTTGGTGGTGAGCGCATCGAGCACTTCGCTGCCGTTCTCAAACGTCGTGCAGCTTAATCCTGCTCCGGTGAGTGCGCGTTCCAGCACCCAACGGATGGAGCTATCGTCATCGACTACCCAGACTATCCCTCGTTGCATAAACGTCACCTTTATTTTTTAATCGGCAGGAAAACCGAAAACTCGGTATGTCCCGGCCAACTGGTAAATTCAATTTTGCCAGAGTGTTGGTCGATCAAATTGCGGGCAATGGATAACCCCAGACCAGTGCCGCCTTCGCGACCGCTCACCATCGGGTAGAACAACGTGTCCTGTAAATGTGACGGAATGCCCGGCCCGTTATCCTCAACGTCGATGCGTGCTGCCAGGCGATAGCGCACGCCGTGCAGCGTCAGCTGGAATGCGGTGCGGGTGCGCAGAATGATTTCGCCCCCTTCCGGTCCCAGAGCCTGCAACGCATTGCGCACAATATTCAGCAGAACCTGTTCAATCTGGTCAGGATCGTGCGCCAGTTCCGGCAGGCTTGGGTCGTAATCACGCACCAGCGTGACGTTCTCCGGCAGTTCCATCGAGACGAGCTTCACTACCCGTTCAGCCACTTTATGAATGCTCTCTGAAACATGCATACCCGGCTGTTGCGGCCCCAGCAGACGGTCGACCAGATTGCGCAGGCGATCGGCCTGCTCAATGATGACGTTGGTGTACTCCGCAAGTGTTGGGTCGGGCAGTGCTTTGGTTAACAGCTGTGCTGCGCCGCGTAACCCTCCCAGCGGGTTTTTGATTTCATGAGCCAGCCCCCGTACCAGGTCACGGGCGGCAATTTGCTGCGCATGCTGGAGCTGTTCCTGGCTGAGGCGGCGCTGGTTGTCCATCGGTGCCATTTCAAGCAGGATGAACCCTTCAGGCAGACGCTGCGCCGTTAGCGAAAGAATATGTGAGCGTCCGTCGATCACCAGCGTCACTTCGTTATCGGTGAACCCCTGACCGGACTGCAAACTTTCCTGCATCAGGCCAATATTCAGCGAAAAATAGCTCAACAATTCCGGAAGTGGGGTACCAAACAGTTTGCGTGCGCTTTGTGCGAGCAGTTGCTGCGCCGCCGGGTTGGCGTAATGTACAGCCAGCTCGTCGTCGACCAGCAAAATACTGTTAATTAAAGAATTGAGGATCTGCCCAGCATCGGGCAGCGTGCCAGTTGCCATTCAGCAGTCTCCTGGAGTTGGTTGCACTAATTTAGTGCAGTATAGCTTTTTCGTTGCAAAAAGCGCGTGAGATCAGTTTGTTGGTGGAGAAAAAAGCCCATCCGAAGATGGGCTGAAAGTTTCCACGGCAACAAAAAATCCTCTCGCGTCTTTCTCGCCGCAGCCGCGTTGGCTGCCTTCGTTCACCCCGGTCACATAGCTATCTATGCTCCCGGGGATTCACTCAGTTGCCGCCTTGCTGCGACAAGAAATCCGCCGAGTATTAATTTCTTTCTTTAATTCTGACTTAAACGCTGTAGTACAGTTCGAATTCAACTGGGTGCGGAGTCATACGCACACGGTCGTTCTCTTCAATACGCAGAGCGATGTAAGCATCGATAGCGTCGTCAGTGAACACACCACCAGCAGTCAGGAACTCGCGGTCAGCGTCCAGCGCGTTCAGTGCTTCTTCCAGAGAACCGGCAACCTGTGGGATCTCTTTCGCTTCTTCTGGCGGCAGGTCATACAGGTTTTTGTCCATTGCTTCGCCTGGGTGGATCTTGTTCTTGATACCGTCCAGACCGGCCATCAGCAGTGCTGCGAAGCACAGGTATGGGTTAGCCGCTGGATCCGGGAAGCGAACTTCGATACGACGCGCTTTCGGAGAAGCCACCACCGGGATACGGATAGAAGCAGAACGGTTACGTGCAGAGTATGCCAGCATCACTGGTGCTTCGTAGCCCGGAACCAGACGCTTGTAAGAGTTGGTGGTTGGGTTCGCCAGGGCGTTGATTGCCTTAGCGTGTTTGATTACGCCGCCAATGTAGAACAGTGCCTGCTCAGACAGACCTGCATACTTATCGCCAGAGAACAGGTTGGTACCGTTCTTGGACAGGGACATGTGGCAGTGCATACCGGAACCGTTATCGCCGAACATTGGTTTTGGCATGAAGGTTGCGGTCTTACCGAAACGGTGCGCAACGTTGTGCACAACGTATTTGTAGATCTGAATCTCATCCGCTTTTTTGGTCATGGTGTTGAAGCGGGTTGCGATTTCGTTCTGGCCAGCAGTTGCGACTTCGTGGTGGTGTGCTTCAACCACCAGGCCCATCTCTTCCATCACCAGACACATGGTAGAACGAATGTCCTGTGAAGAATCGACCGGAGGAACCGGGAAGTAACCGCCTTTCACGCCAGGACGGTGACCTTTGTTACCACCTTCGTATTTGGTGGAAGAGTTCCATGCGCCTTCGATATCATCGATAGCAACGTGGGAACCAGAAATTGAAGCGCCGAAACGAATGTCGTCAAACAGGAAGAATTCTGGTTCTGGCCCGAACAGAACGGTGTCTGCGATGCCGGTAGAACGCAGGTACTCTTCAGCACGTTTAGCGATGGAGCGTGGGTCGCGATCGTAACCCTGCAGCGTGCCTGGCTCGAGGATATCACAGCGGATGATCAGCGTTGGCTCTTCGAAGAACGGGTCAATGAGCGCAGTCGTCGCGTCCGGCATCAGAACCATGTCGGATTCGTTAATGCCTTTCCAGCCGCCAATGGAGGAGCCGTCAAACATTTTGCCTTCTTCAAAGAACTCGGCGTTCACCTGATGAGCAGGAATAGTGACGTGCTGTTCTTTACCTTTGGTATCGGTGAAGCGCAGATCAACAAACTTCACTTCATGTTCGTTCAGCATCGTCAAAACGTGTTCAGCGGACATACTTAACTCTCCAGATTGGTCATTGTCGTCGTGGTAACGAGGTCTTCAATTTCTGTTTGTACTGGCCGTGTGCCATGTATTTTTATAAAGCGAAATCTGTGCCAACTTTTAAAACACCCCCAAAAGGCGTTATCATGCGCACCATAGTGCAAAAGGGCTGCACCATGATGGTCATCTTGCACCAGTATAGTGCTTCAATGTGAACATTGAGCACCATATTGGTGCAATTTACGTGAAAGTGCCCTTTTACCGCTCCGTGAAAGCGATCACAAAGCATCTCTGCAATACTTGTTTGCGGGGGATGTTTGTGATCCTGTTTTGTAGTGCGATTAATCCGTGTACAATAACGCGCTATTTCTAAATGCCTGAGGCAAAGTTGTGATCGAAAATTTGCGTAACATCGCCATCATCGCGCACGTTGACCATGGTAAAACTACCCTGGTTGATAAGCTGCTGCAGCAATCCGGTACGTTTGATGCGCGTGCCGAAACCCAAGAACGCGTGATGGACTCCAACGATTTGGAGAAAGAGCGTGGGATTACCATCCTCGCGAAAAACACCGCGATTAAATGGAATGACTACCGTATCAACATCGTTGATACCCCAGGGCACGCCGACTTCGGTGGTGAAGTTGAACGTGTAATGTCCATGGTAGACTCCGTTCTGCTGGTCGTTGACGCAATGGATGGCCCAATGCCACAGACGCGCTTCGTGACCAAAAAAGCATTTGCCCACGGTCTGAAGCCAATCGTAGTTATCAACAAAGTTGACCGTCCTGGCGCGCGTCCTGACTGGGTTGTTGACCAGGTATTCGACCTGTTCGTTAACCTCGACGCGACTGACGAGCAGCTGGACTTCCCTATCGTTTATGCTTCTGCGCTGAACGGTATCGCAGGTCTGGATCACGAGAACATGGCTGAAGACATGACCCCGCTGTACCAGGCGATTGTTGACCGTGTTCCTGCACCAAACGTTGATCTCGACGGCACCCTGCAGATGCAGATCTCTCAGCTCGACTACAACAACTACGTTGGTGTTATCGGCATTGGTCGTATCAAGCGCGGTAAAGTTAAGCCTAACCAGCAGGTTACTATCATCGATAGCGAAGGCAAAACCCGTAACGGTAAAGTCGGTAAAGTGCTGACTCACCTGGGTCTGGAGCGTATCGATAGCGACGTGGCTGAAGCAGGCGACATCATCGCGATCACCGGTCTGGGTGAGCTGAACATCTCCGACACCATCTGCGACCCGCAGAATGTTGAAGCGCTGCCAGCCCTGTCCGTTGATGAACCAACCGTATCCATGTTCTTCAACGTCAACACCTCTCCGTTCTGTGGTAAAGAAGGTAAGTTCGTTACCTCTCGTCAGATCCTTGACCGCCTGAACAAAGAGCTGGTGCACAACGTTGCGCTGCGCGTTGAAGAAACCCCAGACGCTGACGCATTCCGCGTTTCCGGTCGTGGTGAGCTGCACCTGTCTGTTCTTATCGAAAACATGCGTCGTGAAGGTTTCGAGATGGCGGTTTCCCGTCCGAAAGTTATCTTCCGCGAAATCGACGGCCGTAAACAAGAGCCGTTCGAAAACGTAACGCTGGACGTTGAAGAGCAGCACCAGGGTTCTGTCATGCAGGCTCTGGGTGAGCGTAAAGGCGACCTGAAAAACATGAATCCAGATGGCAAAGGCCGCGTACGTCTCGACTACGTGATCCCAAGCCGTGGCCTGATCGGCTTCCGTTCAGAGTTCATGACCATGACTTCTGGTACCGGTCTGCTGTACTCCACCTTCAGCCACTACGACGACGTTCGTCCAGGCGACGTGGGCCAGCGTAACAACGGCGTTCTGATCTCCAACGGTCAGGGTAAAGCGGTTGCATTCGCACTGTTCAGCCTGCAGGACCGCGGTAAGCTGTTCCTGGGTCACGGTGCTGAAGTTTACGAAGGCCAGATCATCGGTATTCACAGCCGTTCTAACGACCTGACTGTAAACTGCCTGACCGGTAAGAAACTGACCAACATGCGTGCGTCCGGTACTGACGAAGCAACGGTTCTGGTTCCACCGATCAAGATGACCCTGGAGCAAGCTCTGGAATTCATCGATGACGACGAACTGGTAGAAGTGACTCCACAGTCTATCCGTATCCGTAAACGTCACCTGACTGAGAACGACCGTAAACGTGCAATGCGCGGTGCGAAAGAAGAGTAATTCACTCCTCTTTTAGTCTGCAAAACCCCGTCCTTGTGGCGGGGTTTTTCTTTTTCTGACCTGGGTTCTGGCGCATAGCCAAACCTTATCTTTCCCGCTACAGTTACTTTTCCACGGCGAGCAGGAGATAAACATGCTTTATATCTTTGACTTAGGAAATGTAATCGTCGATATCGATTTTAATCGTGTGCTGGGTACATGGAGTGATTTCAGCCGTGTTCCACTGGCGACGTTAAAACAGAGTTTCGCGATGGGGGAGACTTTCCATCAGCACGAGCGCGGCGAGATCAGCGACGAAGAATTCGCTGAACGTTTCTGTCATGAAATGGAGCTGCCGTTAAGCTATGAGCAGTTCTCCCACGGCTGGCAGGCGGTGTTTGTTGCGATCCGCCCGGACGTCATCGTCACCATGAAAAAACTGCGTGAGCAGGGGCATCGGGTAGTGGTTCTGTCAAATACCAACCGTCTGCACACCACGTTCTGGCCAGATGAATACCCTGAAGTGCGTGCGGCGGCAGATAAAATCTATCTCTCCCAGGAGATGGGCATGCGCAAACCCGAAGCGCGAATTTATCAGGCTGTTCTCCAGTCGGAGGGATTCTCTGCGGCCGATGCGGTCTTTTTCGACGACAACGCCGATAATATAGAGGGAGCTAACCAGTTAGGTATCACGTCAATTCTGGTGACCGGAAAAGAGACGATACCGAACTACTTTGCGAAGCAGCTATGCTAAAAACCGTTCAGCAAAAAGCCACTCACCATACCCGCCCGTTGCGTGCGTGGCTAAAACTCCTCTGGCACCGCATTGACGAGGACAACATGACGACGCTGGCGGGGAACCTCGCGTATGTGTCGTTACTCTCACTGGTGCCGCTGGTGGCCGTCATCTTTGCGCTTTTTTCTGCTTTTCCGATGTTTGCAGATGTCAGCCTGCAGCTTCGTCATTTTGTCTTTGCGAACTTCATTCCTGCCACTGGCGATGTTATACAGAACTATATTGAGCAGTTCGTTGCCAACTCCAGCAAGATGACGGCAGTGGGGGCGTGCGGCCTGATCGTGACGTCGCTGCTTCTGATGTATGCCATTGATAATGCGCTTAACACCATCTGGCACAGTAAAAAAGTGCGCCCGAAAGTGTACTCTTTTGCCGTGTACTGGATGATTTTAACGCTCGGCCCGTTGTTAGCGGGTGCGAGCCTGGCTATCAGCTCGTATCTTCTTTCGTTGCGCTGGGCCAGTGACTTAAACGGCGTTATTGATAATGTTCTGCGAATCTTCCCGCTGATTTTATCGTGGTTCTCTTTCTGGCTGCTCTACAGTGTAGTACCGACCACTCGCGTGCCTAACCGCGACGCTATCGTCGGGGCGCTAGTGGCGGCGGCGTTCTTTGAACTGGGCAAAAAAGGCTTTGCCCTCTACATCACCATGTTCCCTTCTTATCAGCTGATTTACGGCGTGCTGGCGGTGATCCCCATTTTGTTTGTCTGGGTTTACTGGACCTGGTGTATCGTCTTGCTTGGTGCCGAAATAACTGTCACTCTCGGCATATATCGCGAACTCAAAAAAGCAGCTGAAGCTGAAAAACAACAAGAAGAAAACCAACCATGATTGCATTGATACAGCGCGTAACCCGTGCCAGCGTCACCGTGGAGGATGAGGTGACGGGTGAAATTGGCCCAGGACTTTTGGTGTTGTTAGGTGTCGAAAAGGATGACGACGAACAAAAAGCTAACCGCTTGTGTGAGCGTGTGCTGGGTTACCGCATTTTCAGTGATGCGGAAGGCAAGATGAACCTGAACGTCCAGCAGGCGGGTGGCAGTGTGCTGGTTGTTTCCCAGTTTACGCTGGCCGCAGATACCGAGCGCGGCATGCGTCCTGGCTTCTCCAGGGGGGCTGCCCCGGATCGTGCAGAAGCACTTTATGAGTATTTTGTTGAGCGTTGTCGCCAGCAGGAAATGAATACGCAAACCGGACGATTCGCTGCAGATATGCAGGTCTCGCTGGTGAACGATGGCCCCGTCACATTCTGGCTCCAGATATGAGCCAGTTGGCGGCGTGGCCGCGGGTAACAAGAGAGAGTACAGCTATGTATCACCTTCGAGTACCGCAAACGGAAGAAGAGTTAGAGGTGTATTACCAGTTCCGCTGGGAAATGCTGCGCAAGCCATTACATCAACCGAAAGGATCTGAACGCGACGCCTGGGACGCAATGGCGCATCACCAGATGGTGGTGGATGAAGAGGGTAACCTTGTCGCCGTCGGGCGTCTGTATATCAACGCGGATAACGAAGCGTCTATTCGCTTTATGGCTGTCCACCCCTCTGTGCAGGACAAAGGTCTGGGGACACTGATGGCGATGACCCTGGAGTCAGTTGCCCGTCAGGAAGGCGTTAAGCGCGTAACCTGTAGTGCCCGCGAGGATGCCGTGGAGTTCTTCGCCAAGCTCGGTTTTGTTAACCAGGGTGAAATCACCACACCGCAAACCACACCGGTGCGCCACTTTCTGATGATTAAACCCGTCGCCACGCTGGATGATATTCTGCACCGTGCCGACTGGTGCGGTCAGTTACAGCAGGCCTGGTATCAACACATCCCCCTGAGTGAAAAGATGGGGGTACGCATTCAGCAGTACACCGGGCAAAAATTTATGACCACGATGCCGGAAACCGGCAATCAGAACCCACACCACACGCTGTTTGCTGGCAGTCTGTTCTCACTGGCTACGCTCACCGGTTGGGGGCTTATCTGGTTGATGCTGCGCGAACGTCATCTTGGTGGCACCATCATTCTGGCAGATGCCCACATTCGCTACAGCGCGCCAATTAGCGGCAAGCCGAGCGCCGTTGCCGATCTCGGTTCGCTGGGAGGCGATCTCGACCGTCTGGCACGTGGACGCAAAGCTCGGGTGCAGATGCAGGTAGAGCTGTTCGGTGATGAAACGTCGGGCGCGATATTTGAAGGAACTTACATCGTTCTCCCTGCGAAGCCGTTTGGTGCGTATGAAGAGGGTGGGAACGAGGAGGAGTAATCTCCTCCCGCTGTTATCGCCTGGCGTTTTCAATCCGCCAGGCGATATCCCTCATTACGTCTTGCGCCGAATGGCTGATTCCGCCGAGCTGAAAGAAGCCATGGATGACTCCCAGCCAGCGCTGAGCGGTACATACCACCCCCTGCTCTGTCAGATACTGATAAAGCATCTCCCCCTCATCACATAGCGGATCATACTCGGCGGTAATAATGTGTACTGGCGGAAGACCGTTAAAATCATCCCGCCACAGTGGGCTGGCTTCTGGATGCTGACGATCGGTGTCTGCCAGATACATTTCATATCCGCTGAGCAGGGTATCGCGGGTGATAATATAATCTGTGCCATTGAGGGTGTAACTTTCAAAACTCGCCGTGGCGTCGAGCATGGGATAGATAAGTATGAGCTGCGCAGGTTGCCAGAGACCTTTGGCCTTTAGCCGTAGCGCCGTCACCAGCGCCAGATGCCCTCCCGCACTGTCCCCGCAAAGCGTGATCCGGTTTTTATCTACACCCAACGTGTTCGCATATTGCCAGACCAGTATCGCACCTCTTTCTGCGTCGTCATGCGCGGTGGGGAAGGTATGCTCTGGTGCCAGTCTGTACTGAACCGCAATCACCCGGCAATTGCCGTACCAGGCTAGCTGACGGAGTTGGTTATCATGCGTATCAAAGCCGCCGCTGATAAAGCACCCACCGTGATAGTAGATGGTAGCAGGTAATGTTTCAGGCGCGTTGGGGGGCGAAAATACACGAATAATAAGGCCCTCAAGAACATGCGTTTCAACGTGTATGCGAGTTTCTACCTCTCCGGCAAGTCCCGTACTGGCAACATACCCCGCTCGTCGGGCATTAATATTCTGATGACGTGATGAGGGCCGGCCTGCAGCGATAAATTCCTGAACCAGTTGTTCAATCCCTTTTTCCAGTGCCATGACAGAGTCTCTTTGACTGTATGAATATACAGTTTTATAGCCTGGTTTATTGCTGATGAAAACAAAGAAATTTGGTGAAACCAGAGATCTGGAAAGCGGCTCGCAAATGCGAGAGCTATTTTTGTTATCTGCTTTGACCCTACAAAAAGGTAGGCGCTTGTAAACATGGTCATGAGACGAAAACAGCAGCGATAATGGGCGCGTTTGAAATGATCGATGTCTCGCGGGATATTGCTGAAAGAAGCAGTCTTACTGCGTGAGAAATATGGGATGAAGCTTCCAGACGCCATCATCCTGGCGACTGCTCAGAGCAGAAACTGCCCGCTGATTTCACGAAATACCAAAGACTTTGCGGGTATTGCTGGGGTCATTTCCCCTTATCAACTGTAAGCCGGGCAAGCTTGCGCCGCCCGGCGCTGTCACAAGGGATTACTCCCCTTCACCCGGGAACAGGAACGGGTTGATAGAGCTGCGGGCAAAGCCCTCTTGCTCCATTTTGGCGTCCAGAATCAGCGAGGCGAGATCGTCGGCCACGGCTTCGACTTTCGGGTCTTTTTCCTGATACAGAATTTTCAGGTAGGTACCACAGTCGCCGCAGCTTTCGGCTTTCACCGCTGCGTCTTCGTTTTCCAGCGACCAGTAGTTGAGATCGCGGGTCTGCTCGCAGTTGCTGCACTTCACGCGCACCACATGCCACTCGGTTTCACACAGGTTGCAGTGCAGGTAGCGTAGCCCCTGGGTGGTACCAATTTGCACCATGCTGGAAACCGGCATCGAGCCACACACCGGGCAGAACTGGCGCGCTTCACCATATTCGGCACGGGCCTTGCCTGGGATGAGGCTTGCCATTTGCGCCCAGTAGAGCGACAACGCAGCCCAGATAAACGGTGCTTTATCACTGCTGACCAGCGAGAAATCAGAAGCAAACAGCGCGCTCGCCATCTCTTCCAGTTCCATATCGGAGGCTTTTTCCAGATTCTCAATAACCGCCAGCGCGGTACCGCTCATCTCCGGTTTTAGCTCAGCAATCAGCGAATGCAGCAGTGTGTGCCAGTGCTTATCGCGCGGCAGTACGTGAATATCCAGCGGCGGTTTACCTTGCTCGCTGGCTTCTTTAATGCGCGCGGTCAGATCCATTTGCAGCGGATGGTCGTACAGCACCACTTCCTGCGCGTGGGCAATGAGCGCGGCAAAACGCAGAAAATCGCCCAGAGGGTTGTTCTCTGCCAGCTCGCGCAGACGCTCTGCGCGGCGGTTATAGAGGTTCTTGAGTCTGGGGAATAACAACGGCGGAATATATTCCGCCGTGCGTTTCTCGCTCGAACCCAGCTCATCTTGCGGGATTATGCGAATACTCATTCAGATGACTTTTCCTGTTTCTGGCGGACTTCACGGTACCAGCGCGGGTGATGTTTCTTCGCCCACGTACTGGTTACCCAGCCTTCCACCATCGCGGTAATGGTGCCTTTCACCCAAAGGGCGGCGTAAATATGCACCATGATAACCACAATTAACGCCACTGCGGCAAATGAATGCAGCATCAGCGCGAATCGGATCACCGGGATTGAGAAAGCAGGCGCAAAGTACGGACGCCAGATGATCACACCGCTTACCAGCAACAGGACCAGGAAGATAATCGCCGCCCAGAATACGCATTTCTGGCCGAAGTTATAACGCCCGGTATCACCCACTTCCTCGTTGACGACGATCTTACGAATATTCTTCGCCCAAAAGATATCATCCCGATTGATTAGGTTATGGTGCCAGTATCGGAAAAACATGATGATGAACGACGCGAACATGATGACGCCAACAAACGGGTGCAGTATACGCGCCAGCTGTGGTGTCCCCATGATCTGCATCAGCCAGTTGAAGGACGGGAAGAAGAACCCTAGCCCGCTTATCGCCGCCAGCATGAAGCAGAAGGCGGTGACCCAGTGGTTGATGCGTTCCGGCGCGGAGTAGCGCACGATGGTGTCACTTTTTCTCATTTGCGCACCTCGTCTTTCTCTTCATGCGTGTCGTCGTCTTCCTCTTCCGCGCGGTTCGGGCCGACACCGACGTAGTGGAAGATACTTGCTGCGAAGGTGGCAGCAAAACCGACCGCTGCCAGCGGTTTCCAGATGCCTTTCCAGAACTTAACGGTGGCGCTGATTTCCGGGTTCTCCGGCAGGCCGTGATACAGATTCGGCTTGTCGGCGTGATGCAGTACGTACATGACGTGCGTTCCGCCAACACCGGCCGGATCGTACAGGCCTGCGTTATCGTAACCACGGGTTTTCAGCTCGCCTACGCGCTCAGCCGCCAGCGTTTTCATATCCTCTTTAGAGCCAAAGTGGATAGCACCGGTTGGGCAGGTCTTCACACAGGCGGGTTCCTGACCGACGTTGACGCGGTCAACACACAGCGTACATTTGTAGACGCGGTTGTCTTCCGGGTTCAGTCGTGGCACGTTGAACGGGCAGCCCGCGATGCAGTAGCCACAGCCAATGCACTGCTCGGACTGGAAGTCGACGATGCCATTAGCATACTGAATGATAGCCCCTTCCGACGGACACGCCTTCAGGCAACCCGGATCCGCACAGTGCATACAGCCGTCTTTGCGGATCAGCCATTCCAGTTTGTCGTTCTGCTCCACTTCCGAGAAACGCATCACCGTCCAGGACTTCGCGGTCAAATCCGCCGGGTTGTCGTACACCCCAACGTTATGACCCACTTCGTCACGGATATCGTTCCACTCTGAACAGGCCACCTGACAGGCTTTACAGCCGATACAGGTGGTCACGTCGATAAGTTTCGCCACTTCCTGCTGGTGGTCCCGCGCCTGTGGCGCGGGTGTGAAACCGTTAGTCGCGGAACGACGGATAATGTCTTGAGATTGATAAGCCATAAGTCGTCTCCGTTACACCTTTTCCACGTTCACGAGGAAGGCCTTAAACTCCGGCGTCTGCGTGTTCGCATCACCGACGAACGGCGTCAGGGTGTTCGCAATAAACCCTTTTTTCGCCACGCCCTCATAACCCCAGTGGATCGGGATGCCGATGGTATCCACCTGCTGACCGTGAACGTTCAGCGTACGAATACGCTTGGTCACTACGGCCTTGGCCTTGATATAGCCACGGTTAGAAGAGACCTTCACGGTATCACCATGTGCGATGCCGAGCTTGTTCGCCAGCTTCTCACCGATCTCCACAAACTGTTCCGGCTGCGCGATAGCATTAAGCAGCGCGTGCTTGGTCCAGTAGTGGAAGTGTTCGGTCAGGCGATAAGTGGTGCCCACGTACGGGAACTTGTCTTTTTTACCCAGCGCTTCAAAATCGCCCTTAAAGATACGGGCTGCCGGGTTAGAGACCACGTTCGGGTGCAGCGGGTTGGTGCCCAGCGGCGTCTCAAACGGCTCGTAGTGTTCCGGGAACGGGCCTTCAGCCATTTTATCAATAGCAAACAGACGCCCCATCCCTTCAGGCTGCATGATAAACGGCCCGACATCGCTGCCTGGTGCGGCAGTGCTGTAGTCCGGAACATCCACGCCACCCCATTTCGCGCCATCCCATTTCAGAAGCTGACGCTTCGGATCCCACGGGTTACCCTGCGGATCTGCGGAGGCACGGTTATAGAGAATGCGACGGTTCAGCGGCCACGCCCATGCCCAGCCCAGCGTATTACCAAGGCCCGACGGGTCGGCGTTATCGCGGTTGGCCATCTGGTTACCTTTCGGCGTCCAGCTACCGGCAAAGATCCAGCAGCCGCTGGAGGTAGTACCGTCATCACGCAGGTGCGCGAAGGTGCTGAGCTGTTCGCCTTTCTTCGCCAGGACTGCACCGGTGGCCGGGTCGATAACATCCGCCAGTGCCTTACCGTTGCTCTCCATCGCCACTTCTTCCGGTGATGGGTTTTCCGGTGTCGAGTAGTTCCAGGTCATGTTCAGAACCGGTTCAGGGTTCGCACCGCCTTCTGCCGCGTACATCTTACGCAGGCGCAGGAAGATGCCGGCCAGGATCTCGCCGTCGTTCATGGCAATGCCCGGGGCGTCCGCACCTTTCCAGTGCCACTGCAGCCAGCGGCCGGAGTTGACGATAGAACCGTTCTCTTCCGCGAAGCAGGTGGATGGCAGGCGGAACACTTCGGTCTGAATCTTCGATGGGTCGACATCGTTCGATTCACCGTGGTTCTGCCAGAAGGTCGAGGTTTCGGTATTGAGTGGGTCAATCGTTACCAGGAACTTCAGTTTTGACAGAGAGGCCACAACCTTGTTCTTGTTCGGGAATGACGCCACCGGGTTAAAGCCCTGGCACAGATAGCCGTTGACCTTGCCCTGGTTCATCATCTCGAAGTACTGAAGAACGTCGTAACCTTTGTCCCACTTCGGCAGCCAGTCGTAGCCCCAGCTGTTTTCAGCTGTCGCTTTGTCACCGAAGAATGCCTTCATCATGGAGACGAAGAACTTCGGATAGTTGCCCCAGTAGTTCACCTGGCCCTGGAGCAGCGGTTTTGGCGTGCTGGCTGTCAGGTAGGTTTGCAGATCAGTCTGTTTTTCGTTTGGCAGCGTCATGTAGCCGGTCAGGCTTTGTGACAGCAGGCCGAGGTCAGTCAGACCCTGAATATTGGAGTGACCGCGCAGGGCATTTACGCCGCCGCCTGCCATGCCCATGTTGCCGAGCAGCAGCTGAACCATCGCCATCGTACGGATGTTCTGCGCACCGATAGAGTGCTGTGTCCAGCCGAGGGCGTACAGGAACGATGCGGTTTTATCTTTCGCACTGGTTTCGGCGATAAGCTCACACACTTTCAGGAAGTCAGCCTTCGGCGTACCACAGATGTTTTCGACAACGTCCGGTGTATAGCGTGAAACGTGCTCTTTCAGCAGGTTCCATACACAACGCGGGTGTTGCAGGGTGGTGTCGCGTTTCGCAAAGCCGTTTTCATCCAGCTCGTAGTTCCAGCTGGTTTTGTCGTACTTGCGTTTTTCGGCGTCATAACCGCTGAACAGGCCATCTTCGAAGTGATAATCCTCACGCACGATCAGGCTGGCGTTGGTATACGCCTCAGTGTATTCGCGGTTATATTTTTCGTTGGTCATCAGGTACAGCAATACGCCTGACAGGAAAGTGATGTCAGTACCTGAACGAATAGGGGTGTAGAAATCCGCCACTGACGCAGTACGCGTAAAGCGGGGATCGATCACAATCAGTTTCGCACCGTTGTGGATTTTGGCTTCCATCGCCCAGCGGAACCCGACAGGGTGCGCTTCAGCGGCGTTACCGCCCATCACCACAATAAGGTTGGCGTTCTTGATGTCGACCCAGTGGTTGGTCATCGCACCGCGACCAAATGTTGGAGCAAGACTTGCTACCGTTGGTCCGTGTCAGACACGCGCCTGGTTGTCGACTGCGAGCATACCGAGTGCACGCGTAAATTTCTGGGTTAAGTAGCCGGTTTCGTTACTGGAAGCGGAAGCACACAGCATCCCGGTGGAGAGCCAGCGGTTGACCGTGACGCCATTGGCGTTCTGGGCAATAAAGTTGGCATCGCGGTCTTCTTTAATCAGTTTTGCGATGCGGTCAAATGCATCATCCCAGCTGATTTGCTGCCATTTGTCGGAACCTGGGGCGCGGTATTCAGGGAATTTCAGGCGGCTTTCTGAGTGAATAAAGTCCACCAGACCGGCCCCTTTCGGGCATAACGCCCCGCGATTGACCGGATGATCCGGGTCACCTTCGATGTGGAAGATAGACGCTTTGGCGTTTTTCGCACCGTCGCCGAGGCTATACATCAACAGCCCGCAACCGACAGAGCAGTATGTACAGGTATTACGGGTTTCGCGGGTGCGCAGCAGTTTGTACTGCCGCGTCTCCGCCAGCGCTACGCCGGGGGCAAAGCCCAGCGCCGCTGCCGTGGTGCCTGCCATACCGCCAGCGCAGATCTTAAAGAACTGCCTTCTGCTGACCTGCATGGGTCACTCCTTGTTTCGACATTGCTTACATATGTAGTTTTAACTTCACGGTTGTTTTTTCAACCACAAAGAAGAAAATTTGTTCTAATCCCTCAATCCCACGAGGGATATCATCAGAATACCACAATGTCGGTAAGCCTGTTCCAATGGCGTTAATACAAAGTGAACGTATTATCACCCTGCTGATTATAAAATGTGATATTAGTCACGTTATTAACCCTGCATGTTAAAGGGGTGTATCATGGTCTTCGTTGCACCTCTCCCAAATGAGTAGGTAAACTTGATGGGGATGGGCGCTTAAAAGTTGATCCATACTATGCGTAAGGTCTGCACTTTGTGATGCAATAGCAGGCTCACCTCCGTGGTTGTTCAGGAATACCGTTGTGTCTAAACAAAATCGTGCTCCCCACTCGTCGCCACTGCCCGCTGGTATTGTGGAACTGCCGGTACACAGACCCCCCCACATTACCCATGCCACGCCTGATTTTCTGGCGGAGGAAGTCCCGGTTGCACTGGTCTACAACGGTATTTCCCACGTTGTAATGATGGCCTCTCCGAAAGATCTCGATCTGTTCGCCATTGGGTTTTCCCTCTCCGAAGGGATAATTGAGCACCCTCAGGAGATCTACGGCATGGACGTGGTTCAGGCCTGCAATGGACTGGAAGTACAAATCGAACTTTCCAGCCGCCGCTTTATGGGGCTGAAAGAGCGCCGTCGGGCGCTGGCCGGGCGTACTGGCTGCGGAGTGTGTGGTGTAGAACAGCTCAACGATATCGGCAAACCTGTTGTGCCTCTGCCGTTTACCCAGACCTTCAACCTTGCGAACCTCAATAAAGCGCTTGAGCACCTTAATGATGTTCAACCCATCGGCCAGTTGAGCGGTTGTACGCACGCGGCGGCGTGGGTGTTGCCGTCGGGGGATATTGTCGGGGGGCATGAGGACGTTGGTCGCCATGTGGCGCTGGATAAGCTGCTTGGTCGCCGTGCGCGTGAAAGTGAAATCTGGCAGCAGGGAGCGGCATTAGTATCCAGCCGTGCCAGCTATGAAATGGTGCAAAAATCCGCGATGTGCGGCGTTGAAATTCTGTTTGCGGTGTCGGCAGCAACGACGCTGGCAGTGGAGGTGGCTGAGCGCTGCAACCTGACGCTGGTGGGGTTCTGTAAACCGGGAAGGGCGACGATTTATACTCATCCTCAACGGTTAATTGTTGATCAATAATTTTGAATGAGTTTGGCAAATCCTTCCGCTTTTAGTTGTCGGTGATGAGGTCTAGTATTTATCTCATCAAGGCGAAACGCCTTATCCAAACAACTAATTGAAAGGGTTTATATCATGAAAAGCATCAAAACTTTTGTCGCTGTAATCGCTCTGTCTGCTTCTTTTGGTTCTTTCGCTGCTCAGACGGTCACGGCAACTGCCTCTACCATTGATGGTGCAGAAGCAAAAATCGCCGCTCAGGCTCAGGAAGCGGGCGCGTCGTCCTACAAAATTACCCAGGCGTTTTCCGGTAACCGTGTACACATGACCGCTGAACTGAACAAATAAGCCTGTCACACCGTCGAAAGAGCGCCCCCGGGGCGCTTTTTTAGTTTATGCCCGCCAGACGCAATAGCGCAGTGACCACCGCCGCTGCAACGATCACCACAATTAACGGCATCTTGCGCCAGGCCAGGAATACCGCAAACGCCACGCCCAGCACCCGCGCCATCCCGGCAAAGTGTTCCCCTTCATAAAACGTTGTCGCCAGCGCGACGGAAAACAGTAATACCGTTGCTGCATCAGAAAGCAGCGCCTGGGAGCGCTCTGACAATGCCAGTCGGCTGCCGATTTTTGCCCCGCCAAGACGCATCAGATACGTCCCCGCAGACAAAATGGCGATACCGAGAATAAAGACCGTTATGTTTTCCATTATTTTTTCCTCGCGGCAAGGCCCAGTAAAGCGAGCAGAACCGGTAAACCCGCCGGGGTAAATGGCACGGCGGCCAGCGACAAGACTGCGCCGCTGCAGGCGCGGATCAGCGTGGTTCGGTTTTTAAACGCGGGAACGACCAGCGCCAGCAAAATGGCCGGGAATACGGCATCCAGCCCGATGGTTTCCGGGGCGGGCAGCAGTTTGCCGACCATTGCGCCCAGTAGCGCACCCAACGGCCAGATGACCGCGATGCCTAAACCGCACAGCCAGTAGGCTGCTTTACGCTGTTCGGGCGTTTTTTGCGACAGGCCAAACACCACGCTTTCGTCGTTCATGATGTGGCATCCCAGAAGGCTCGCACCGCGTTTGCCGACCAGCTCACGCACCGTGACGCCAAACGGCACATGGCGTGCGTTAACCAGTAACCCGGCAGCCGCTGCCGCCAGCGGGTTACCACCGCTAGCCACAATACCGATAAACATAAATTCTGAAGCCCCTGCCAGCACGGTGAGGGAAAGCACAAACGGTACCCAGAGCGGGAAACCGTATGCCATCGCCAGCGAGCCGTAGGACATTCCGACAACGCCAACCGCCAGACAAACAAGGATGATTGCTTTTATGGTGTCGCCTTTAAGGCAGGAGAGGTGGTGCTTCATACAGTTTTAGCCATATCGAACGTATTTCCATTATAATGAACGCATCAGAAGTGTTTTACAAGATGAACGATTCGTTCGATATAAAGAACAAGAGGCCGTTTTATGACGCAGCCAATTTGCGTGATCGCCAGCAGTCTGGTGCGAGAACGTCTGCGAACCGGGCTTTCACTGGCGGAAATTGCCCGCCGTGCCGGGATCGCCAAATCAACGCTCTCCCAGCTGGAGTCCGGCAATGGTAACCCTAGCCTGGAGACGCTCTGGTCGCTTTGTGTGGCGCTGGACATTCCTTTCGCCCGCTTGCTTGAGCCGCAGCAGCCAACCACTCAGGTGATCCGCCGGGGGGAAGGAACGAAGGTGGTCGCCGGGCAGGCCAACTATGAGGCCATTTTGCTGGCAGCGTGCCCACCGGGTGCCCGCCGTGATATCTATCTGTTGCAGACCCAGCCGGGTGCAGACCGTATTTCCCAGCCACATTCTCCAGGTTCAGTTGAGCATATTATCGTCACACAGGGGCGGGCGATAGTGGGCCCGCTTGACGCACCGGAAGAGCTGGGAGAAGGGGATTACATAAGCTATCCCGCCGACCAGTTGCATATCTTTAAGGCGCTGGAGCCGGACACCTGTGCTTTGCTGGTCGCGGAACAAAATTAACGAAATAACGCATTAACTGAATGATAAATTTAATAATTAATCCATTTGTCAAAGCGCGATAACCTTATAGAAATTACGGCATTGATAATCATTTTCAATACCATTTAATTAACTATAATGAACCAACTGCTTACGCGGCATTAACAGTTGTGCCGCCCGACACTAATGGAGAGGATTATGAGTTATACACTGCCATCCCTGCCGTATGCCTACGACGCACTGGAACCGCATTTTGACAAGCAGACGATGGAAATCCATCACACTAAACACCACCAGGCCTATGTAAACAACGCGAATGCCGCGCTGGAAAGCCTGCCAGAGTTCGCTAACCTGTCTGCTGAAGAGCTGATCGCTAAACTGGATCAGTTGCCAGCGGACAAGAAAACCGTTCTGCGTAATAACGCTGGCGGCCACGCTAACCACAGTCTTTTCTGGAAAGGCCTGAAAACCGGTACCACCCTGCAGGGCGACCTGAAAGCGGCTATTGAGCGCGACTTCGGTTCCGTTGATAACTTCAAAGCGGAATTCGAAAAAGCTGCTGCAACCCGTTTCGGCTCTGGCTGGGCGTGGCTGGTACTGAAAGGTGACAAACTGGCGATTGTTTCTACCGCTAACCAGGATTCCCCGTTGATGGGGGAAGCGATCTCTGGCGCATCCGGTTTCCCAATCGTGGGTCTGGACGTGTGGGAACACGCTTACTACCTGAAATTCCAGAACCGCCGCCCGGACTACATCAAAGCCTTCTGGGACGTGGTGAACTGGGACGAAGCCGCAGCGCGTTTTGCCGCGAAAAAATAAGGTTGCATTGCCACCTCTGAGAAGCGAGTCTGATGACTCGCTTTTTTTGTATCTGTATACCCGTCATACTTCAAGTTGTAGGTGCGTTGGCTGCGCTCGCTCACCCCAGTCACTTACTGGAGTCAGCTCCTGGGGATTCACTCTCTTGCCGCCTTCCTACAACTCGAATTATTTAGGGTATATAAAGGAGTCGCGATGCATTACCCGGTGAATGTGTTTACAGGCAAGGTCAGGGATTACGACGGTAGCCGCCCAAGCGCCATCGCCAAAATTCAGGTCGATGGTGAGCTGACGTTAACCGACCTTGGGCTTGCGGGTGACGAGCAGGCCGAAGCGAAAATCCACGGCGGGCCTGAGCGCGCGCTGTGCCACTATCCTCGCGAACATTATCGTCACTGGATAGCCGAATTCCCCGAGCAGGCGGATTTGTTTGTCGCACCCGCGTTCGGTGAGAACCTCTCGACCGAAGGGCTGACCGAAAAGAACGTCTTTATTGGCGATATCTTTCGCTGGGGTGAGGCGCTGATTCAGGTCACGCAGCCGCGCTCACCGTGCTTCAAGCTTAACTTCCATTTCGGCATTAGTGATATGTCAGCTCAGCTGCAAAGTGTGGGCAAAACCGGCTGGCTGTACCGCGTGGTGCTGGCCGGGCAGGTTTCGGCGGATGCACCGCTGGAGCTGGCGTCACGCCTGAGTGATGTCTCTGTGTACGACGCCTGCGCAATTGCCTGGCATATGCCGTTTGATGACGAACAGTATCATCGTCTGTTGTCGGCTGCGGGGCTATCGACCAGCTGGACAAGAACGATGCAGAAGCGACGTATTAGCGGGCAGATCGAGGATAATTCGCGGAGATTGTGGGGGAAACAGTAATTATTGCAAAAACAAGAGTGCCCGCCTGAATCTGGAGGGCATCGCCATTCTGGTGGTGTCCTCGCTAACGATGAACTTGCTACCTGGCCCACAAAAATGGCGTCAGCCTGCCGAAAAAGCTTGAGAATTTTCCCTGCTCAAATATTGTGTCTTCAAATTGGTTTAAACCAGATTGTGAGACATGAAAGAAAAAAACTATGTTGATCTCCTGAGAGACCGCTTCGAAAACTGGCTAGCGGCTAATGATTTTCCGCCGGGTTCCCGACTTCCCTCTGAGCGCGAATTGTGCGAATTGCTGGATGCGAAACGCATGACCTTAAGGCAGGTGTTAATTGAGCTTGAGGTCGCGGCGCGTATTTTTCGCAAGAACCGCAGCGGGTGGTTCATCTCTCCTCGTCGATTCATCTACAACCCAAAATCGCTCTCCAGCTTTAATGCGGAGGCGCGTGCGCAGGGACGAAAACCGTCCTGGGGTTATTTGACTAAAGACGTTGTCGATACCGCACCCCGCCATATTGAGAAAGCATTTTCTTCGTCCAGGGCTCCCTACCTGATAACCGGCTGGTGTGGGCTGGATGATCATAAAGTTTTTTACCATGAGTCCTGGATTGACGCCGATGCCGCCCCGGGTTTTATGGATAAGCTGGAAAATCACGCATTTTCTAAAGTCTGGGAAGAGAGTTTTGGGCTTACCTTGACCATCAAAGAGATGATTTTCAAACCCGTCAATATGCCGGAGCTTGCCTGCAAAGAGTTGGGCGTAGCACCTAATACGTACGGTATTTTGGTAGAGAAGCATCGTGCCACGTCTGAAAAAAAAGTGGTTCAGGTTGATCTGGAGTACTGGAGACTTGAATCCGTCGAACTGGTTATTCGTGATGAGTGAGAAAGATTATGGAAAACATTATCAGAGAAAAACTGGCTGAGCGCGCAAGAAACATCCGCCTTTATTTGCATGCATATGCCTTTCATTTAAATATGCGTTACGAAAGAATTCTTCCTGAAGATTTACTGGATATTGCACATCAGTATCATTTAACGGGTGTGAAAGTACATGTTGAAGATGGGGAATCCTTTTCACTGAAAAATATGCGGCCAGAGCAGTTGGCTTCGTTTAAAAAGAAAGCCGAACTGTACGGGCTCGATATTCATATTGAAACCAGTGCATCAGATAAAGAGACGCTGGATGAAGCTATTTATATCGCGCAGGCCACAGGTGCTACCTCCGTCAGATTTTATCCGCGTTATGAAGGCTATTTAAATTCGGTGCTGGAAAAAATCTCCCGGGATATAGCTTATCTGGCGCAGTTTGATAATAGTGGTATCCAGTTTACGATTGAACAACACGAAGATCTCAAAGGACATGAACTGGTTACACTGGTAAAAAACAGTGGTATGAAAAATCTCTCCATACTCTTTGATTTTGGCAATATGATAAATGCCAATGAACAACCCATGACAGCGCTACGGACAATGTCACCTTACATCACTCAGGTTCATATCAAGGATGCCAGAGTGATAAAAGAGGGTAAGGGATGGGCACATGAAGCCTGCAGTACGGGGCTCGGCGATCTCCCTGTCGAGATGATGCTGCGTGAACTTTTACTGTTGGGTGAAGACCAGCCGCAGGTCACTTCTTTCGGTCTGGAAGAAGAGGTTGATTATTACGCGCCAGCATTTCGTTTTGATGACGAAGGCGATAATCCCTGGATACCGTGGCGTGACGCAAGTTTCACTCCGCTTCCTGATAATGACCTGGTTGATGCTCGTCTGGCACAGGAGAAAGAGAATGCTATTTCTCAGATCGATTTTATTCGTAACCTGTGTGCGAAGTTTATAAATATAAAACAACCTGCTTAATTTATTTAACTGTGTCTTGATGCATCTTATGGCTTCCTTTTTTCAGGAATAGCCTGCTTTTTATATTGCTGAACGGTTTTCTCTCTAAATTGCAGTGAGGGTGTCGAATATGTTCATGAATAAATGGGCTCGTCTGTGCTTTTTGGTTTTGGGTGGTGGAACGATATTTAAGCTTTCCAGCATGAAGGATGTTTTTTATGTGCCAATGCAAAATGACTGGGGGCTGACAAACACACAAATAGGACTCAGTTTTACGGTATATACCATTGTACAAACCACAGGGCTTTTCCTTTCTTTATACATTGCTGATCGCTATTCTAAGAAGATCCTTCTGCCCTTCGGGTTAATTGGTGTGGGACTGTGTGGGCTATATTTATCCACGCTTCCATCGTTCACTGGCTATCTTATTTGCTTTGCGGCGATGGCCTTCTTTGCTGATGTGGTGTACTGGCCTGTGTTATTAAAAGCTGTACGCCTGTTAGGAACAAAAGAAGAACAGGGGCGGTTGTTCGGGCTTCTGGAGGCAGGGCGCGGTGTGGTGGATGTTATTGTCGCATCAGGTGCGCTGTTTGTCTTCGTTCACTTTGGTGAAGGGAAGGCAGGGATGCAGGCAGGCTTGCTCTACTACACGGTTATCACTCTTATGGCCGGGGTGATAACCTACTTCATCGTTGATGATGACCACGTCAAAAGCGGTGAAGGAAGCAGCACAAACATTGAAACCCTGAGAGGCATTAAACATGTTCTGACTTGCCCGAACGTCTGGTTAGCGTCATTTGGCATTTTCTTCGTGTATGCAGCTTACTGCGGTTTAACCTATTTCATTCCGTTCCTGAAAGACATCTACATGCTTCCGGTTGCGCTGGTGGGGGCGTACGGGATCATTAACCAGTATGCCCTCAAAATGGTGGGTGGGCCGGTGGGCGGTTTCCTGGCGGATAAAGTGGCTAAGTCCCCTACGGTCTACCTGAAATGGACGTTCTTGATTTCTGCCATTGCGATGATGTTGTTTATGCAACTCCCTCATCAGTCGATGAACGTTTACATCGGGATGATTGCAACATTAGGGTTTGGTGCCATCATCTTCTCGCAGCGAGCTATTTTCTTTGCCCCGATGGATGAAATTGGAACGCCACGGCAGTATGCCGGTTCGGCAATGGCATTTGGTTGTATTATCGGTTATATGCCTGCGATGTTTGCGTATACCCTCTATGGCTGGATTCTGGATAACTTTAAAGGGATTACCGGCTACAACTATGTGTTCAGCGTGATGATTGGCTTTAGTCTCTTAGGATTTGCGTGTTCAACATTGCTGGTGAAACGCATCAAGAAACAGAAAGTTATGCCAGTCAGTGCGGAGGCATAACATCATGAATCGCGTCCCCCGACACCGTATCGGGGGACGTGTGATCAGGAACGTTTATACAGCGGTAGCCACAGCGTTAACCGCAATCCACCCAGCGGGCTGTCATCGGCTTTCACCCAGCCACGGTGTTGCTGCATGGCGGTTTCCACAATTGCCAGACCCAGCCCGGTACCGCCAGATTCACGGTCACGTGCTTCGTCAGTACGGTAGAACGGCCGGAAAATCTGTTCACGATCTTCCGGGCTCACGCCTGGACCATCGTCATCCACAGTGATGGTGATCCCGTCTTTATCCACCGAAAACGCCACTTCAATCTTCGTATGTGAGTAGCGCAGGGCGTTACGCACAATATTCTCCAGCGCGCTTTCCAGCGTGTTGGGGTTACCGTACAGCGGCCACGGTCCTGGCGGGAAGTTGACGGTGAACGATTTGCCCATCTGCTCCGCTTCGAATGCGGCGTTGTCCAGCACTTCATGCCACAGGTGATTGGCTTTCACCGTTTCGCTGACCAGCGCATTTTTTTGCTGATTGCGTGACATCACCAGCAGGTCGTTGATCATGCTGTCCAGACGGTGCGCTTCCGTTTCGATGCGCTCCAGCTCTTTGCTTTCGCCGCTGCGGCGACGCAGCAGCGCGGTACCAAGCTGCAGTCGCGTGAGCGGCGTGCGCAGTTCGTGTGAGATATCCGAGAGCAGGCGTTGCTGCGCGGTCATCATGCGCTCAAGCGCGGTGATCATCTGGTTGAAGCTGGCTCCGGCGGCCAGGAATTCCTGTGGCCCGGCTTCCAGTTCAGGGTGCTGGCGCAGGTTACCCTGTGCCACTTCGTCAGCCGCGTTTTTCAGCTTACGCGCCGGTTTCGCCAGGCTCCACGCCAGCCATAACAGCAGCGGTGAACTGACCAGCATCGTGACAATCAGCAGCAGGAGCGGACGGTCAAACAGCAGGTTGATGAAATCAGACTGGGAATTGCTCGCAGGGCGAATCAGGTAGAGCTGGTAGTTGTCTTCCCCATCCCTGACGGAGAAAGGGCCAACCATTTCGACACGGCCATATTTCTTTTTCTGTGGGTGATCGGCGTTATCTGCCTGGCCAATGAAGTTGCGGATGATCTGCATTTCATTGCGATCGGCCCCAATGACGCGACCTTCGCTGGTGACCAGCAACAGGCGCTGTCCTGGCGGTGCCCACTTATCGATAGCGCGAAACAGCCTGCGCCACCACATTAAATCGTTCGGCGGATCGTTTGCCAGCTCGGCTTCGACGTGCTGCTCGATCATCACGCCCTGACGTTGCTCGCTGTCGAGAAGCTCCGTCATCTGGCGTGAGTCGAGTTTTGGCAACATCAAAACGAGCATTAAAACCAGTGCCAGCGTCAGCCAGAAGATGGCGAAAATGCGGGCGGTTAAACTTCCTATCATGAAGCGGAAACCATCAGATAACCACGACCACGCAGGGTTTTAAACCACGGGTGACCGTCTTTACGCTCCGGCAGCTTACGGCGCAGGTTCGAGATATGCATATCAATGGCACGGTCAAACGGCGTGAGGCGTTTACCCAGCACTTCCTGGCTTAAGTGTTCACGCGATACCACCTGGCCGAGATGCTGCGCCAGCAGATAAAGCAGGGTGAACTCCGTGCCGGTCAGTTCCAGCGTCTCGCCGTCGAAGCTTGCTTCCTGGCGACCCGGGTTCAGGCTCAGGGAGTCCACTTCCAGCGTTGGTGAGCTGTTGTCGGTATTCTGCTGCTGTTCGCTCCAGTGGGAACGACGCAGGATAGCGCGAATACGGGCAACCAGTTCACGGTCGTTGAACGGTTTAGGTAAATAGTCATCCGCACCCAGCTCAAGGCCGAGTACGCGGTCAAGTTCACTGCCGCGCGCGGTCAGCATAATGACAGGGGTCTGGTGTGTCTGGCGAAGCTCTTTCAGCGTATCAATGCCGTTTTTCTTCGGCATCATGACGTCGAGCAAAAGTAAATCGATGCTGTCATCAAGGAGACTCAGCGCCTGCTCGCCATCATGGGCGACCAGAACGTTGAAACCTTCCATGTCGAGCAACTCCTTTAAAAGGGATGTGAGCTCTCGGTCATCATCAACTAACAGGATTTTATTCATTGTTTAATACCTCCGAGGCAGAAATTACGACATCAAGGCTGTCTAATCCATGACTTTACGTTGTTTTACACCCCCTGACGCATGTTTGCAGCCTGAATCGTAGACTGTCTCTCGTTGAATCGCGACACGAAAGATTTTGGGAGCAAGTGATGCGCAAAGTTACCGCTGCCGTCATGGCCTCAACGCTGGCGTTCAGTGCGTTTAGCCAGGCTGCTGTAGCTATCACCAGCGACAACGGGCTTCCCGAAGAGGGGACAGCGCAGCACAGTAGCCAAAGCCATATGTTTGACGGCATAAGTTTAACCGAACATCAGCGTCAACAGATGCGAGATCTGATGCAGAGGGCAAGACAAGACCAGCCCCCTGTTAATGTTAGCGAAATGGAGACAATGCATCGCCTTGTCACCGCCGATAATTTTGACGAAAGCGCTGTGCGCGCTCAGGCAGAAAAAATGGCACAGATACAGGTTGCCCGCCAGGTTGAAATGGCCAGGGTTCGCAACCAGATGTTCCATCTGCTATCGCCCGAGCAGCAAGCGGTTTTGAACGAGAAACATCAGCAACGAATGGATCAGTTGCGTAAGGTTGCACGGATGCAGCGAAGCTCAGAAACGACGTTTTTCAGTAGCAATAGCAGTACCCGTAGTAACCAGTAAACCCTGTTTTCCTTGCCATAGACACCATCCCTGTCTTCCCCCTCATGATGAGGGGGTTTTTTTTATCAGGTACTTAGAAAAAATCCCTTATAAATCAATCCTCCTTGCAACAGCTATAAGCAGTTACAAGAAGGATATAGCGTTACGGGTGTAGACAAGATGTAGACAACATTGTCACACCACCAACCCACCGCCGAGTGGGTTTAACGTCACCGCGTGTTGCAGGTAATCAGGGGCGAGGTGAGCATAAACCATCGTTTGCTGAATGCTCGCATGGCCCAGAATCTGCTGTAACGCGATAATGTTGCCCCCGTTCATCATGAACCAGCTCGCGAACGTGTGCCGGAGCACATGCGTAGCCTGTCCGCGTGGCAAGTCTGGTTTAACCTGCCTGAGCCGTTCGCAGAAGTTTTCATAATCAACTTTGAACAGCGGGCCGGTGTCACTGGTTTTGATCTCCTTCTCCAGTTCTTCCGAAATCGGAACCGTTCGCTTTTTCCCGTTTTTGGTTTTGAGGAACGTCACACGCCCATGATTAACCTGCTCACCTCGCAGCGTGCTGCCCTCTCCCCAACGCGCGCCAGTGCTAAGACATAACAGCGCTACACGGCGATCATCGCCGGTCAGGGTATCCAGCAGCCTGCTGATCTCTGATTTGGCGAGATAGGTCATAGCTGGCGGCGTTTCTTTCAGCGGTTCCAGTCCCTTGCAAGGGTTATCCTTGCTGAACTCATCCAGCTTAATCAACGTGCTGAACATACCGGAAAAGCGATATATATCCCGGTTGATCGTGGCGGCGCTGATCCCGTCATCCAGCCGTTGGCTGCGGTGCCGGGCAATGGTGCGCTTATCAAGCCGGTTAACTGCTGGATCTCCCAGCGCCCTGATGGTCTTTTTCAGGTGCCGTTTTTCTATCTCGCCATTTTCCTGAGTCTGCCCATATAGCAGCCACCAGGTATCTAACAACTCGCTTAATGTGCGGCGATCTACGCTCGCACCAAGCCATTCTTTTTTATCAGCGTTAGCCAATACATAACGCTCAAAAAGAACCGCCTCTTGTTTCTTCTCAAATCTCCTGCGGATGCGTTTTCCATTACGCCCGCGAGGCCACACGTCTACTTCATATTGACCACCTTCGAGCTTCTTAATCGACATAGCGAAGCCCTCCGGTACTACAGAGTGAAAGTGAATCTATCCAGTTGATGAAATCATGATGGAGCGTTAACCAGTTTTGCGGACGGAGCGGCGTGATGTTGCCGTAGTCTCTGGCCCATCAAGAGAGAGAGCCGGTTCAATTTGCCCGGCTTCTGGTGCGGTGTTACCGGTCATCAGCCAAAGCGTATATTTCGCAAAACGTGGGTTTTCGAGTATCACCGCGAGGTAATCACCGGGGATCTGCCTGCCTATAGATTCATAGTTTTTAAGGTTGTTCGCGGAGATGCCTGTTATCTCAGACATTTCCCTTCGGGATAGCCCTTCCGCTTTTCGCATGAGGTGAATTTTTTCACCAATACTTGTTTTTTGGATCATATGTGATCTAAACTCCGCTGTATTGGATTACATGTAATCCAATTTGTGACGTAGTACACCCGCCAATATAAGCAGGTGTAAGCCGAAATAAGCGCCTAGCGCCAGTGGGGATTATGACACATGACAGATAAAGAGTTAGAGGGGTTCATTGAAGTGCGTCATGCTGTTGACGCGGTTCCATACCCAAAATTTGCTGAGCTGATCGGTAAGAAACCCGCCACGGTTAAAAGCATGATTGAAGACGGTAAGTTACCGATCATCCCGTGGAAGAATCCTGAAAGCCTGGGCGCTCGTGCTGAAAACTGGATCTACATTCCTGAATTTAACCGCGCGATGCGTGATGCCTTCTACAACCGCCCGAAAGAACAGCGTGATGCCTGGCTGCTGTGGATTGGTCTGTAAGGAGTCGATGAGATGACGGGCCAGTTAATACAATTAAGCCGCCATAGTTATATTTATCGTGGCTTCACCATTCATAAATGCCCGCGCAATGCCATTACTATGAAAACGGCATATAGCGTTTTAAATAATGGGAATTATTTAGGGCGTGATTTTGCTTTAGCCGAAGCGATGAAAACAATTGATAGGCTAAAGAGCGGTGAAAGTTATGAAAGCTGAAATGATTATCGGTCTTTCTATTTTTGCTGTGCTGGTTTTGTATTTAATTCAATTACTGATCAGACAGCGAAGCGAAGAAGTAAAGCAGCAGAGAGCTAAAACGCTTGCTGAATTTAAAGCCCGCCGCGAAGAAGTCGAGCGCAAGGCCCGTAGACAACTGTAGCAGGTACACCATATGAACGATAACGCCCCATCACTTGCCAGCCTGTTAAAGCACGGTTGCCAGGTTACGCACTACCGCAATACACGCGGCTGGATTGAATGCCCGGACGGGCGATTTTTTAAACCGGAACCAAATGAGGTGCGCTTTATTAAAGGTATGAGTAAGCCTTTTGTTTATACGAAGAAGATAAACAAAGGCTTATTTAGTGCCTTAGCAAGTTTATTTAGAAAGCTGCTTTAGTAATTAAGTAACAGATAAAACTTTTTCTACCTGTCGTCACTTTATTAAGTGATGGCGCATTCACTCACCAAAAAAAGGGGTTAATTATGTTTGGCATGTTCAAGAAAAAAACTGCTGCTGTAAAAGTTGAATTAAAGAAAGTTGAAAATCGCGATTTGATGGAGGCCATTGTTGGTGGCTGTCTGCTGGTTGCTGCTGCTGATGGTGAAATTGAGAAAGAGGAAACCGCAAAGCTCGATCAGCTGCTGCGCTCCAATCCCCGCCTGAGCCATTACGGCAACGAAATCACCGCACTGATCACCCGTTTCACTGAACAGCTTGAGGCAGGTTTTCGCGTTGGTCGCATGAACATCCTGCGTGAAATCGAAGATATCAAAAACGACCCGAAAGAAGCGGAGGAAGTCTTCGTCAACATGCTGACCATTGCCGAATCTGACGGCGAGATCGAGCCGGAAGAACAAAAGGTACTGGAAGAGGTTGGGCGTCGTCTGGGCCTGCGCGTTGAGGATTACATCTGATGAGCCAGATGCTGAGCATGTTGCGGCCCGCGCTGGTTCTGCTGCTGGCTTTCATGGTGGTAGCGGTGGACTTCACCAGTTATCTGCTCTCAGCAGTAGGCGATCTGTTCTTCGTGGGGGCGCTCGTTGTTCTGGTATGGCCTGCAATTAAGCCAGCCAAAGAGCAGCAGGGCGACGAGTAAGAGAGGCACCGGGAAACCGGTGCTTATCCGGGGCGTTACTTCCGAGTGGTGCGCCTGATAAGCGGCAGTGATGGGGGATAGGGTTATGAGTATCGGGCAAGAAAAACCAGTATCCGGGCGTCAGATGTTCCTTGAACAGCGCGCCAGTTTGCAGTCGAGCATTTCAGTTTCCCGCACCAATGACACGGCGAGCCGTTTTAATCGCCTGGGCGAGACTCAGAAAAAGGTGATCATCCTGCTGGCAAACGAAGCCGCGCAGCGGTTTAAGGATCTGCCGTCCCTGACTCATTCCCATCTCACTATGCCTTTCGAACAGTTCAGCTCTCAGGACAAAGTGAGCCTGATGTTGGGCATTAAGCGCCTTGCCGAGCTGGCTGCGGCGTTGCCGTGGGAGTTTCCCGATTATGCCGCGCCGCGCCTTGAAATTCAGGAGTTACGCGAATCACAACCACCCGCGCCGGATGGCGCAGTCAATTAGCCACTGAATGATTAACCAGTAGTCAGGCGCATCACCGCGCCGGGCTTCCTGCACCCAGGAGAAAGCAAGATGATTCGATCACTACTCAAATGGCCCGGTGGCAAAAGCCGCGTGATGCCTGAATTACTCCCGCATTTACCAAAGGCTGGTTGCCTCGTGGAGCCTTTTGTTGGCGGCGCTTCCGTGTTCCTCAATACCGATTATCGCCGCTATATCCTTGCGGATATCAACCCAGACCTGATCCGCCTTTATCGTGAGGTGAAGAGCAATCCTGATCTGGTTATTGACCTTGCCCGCCCGCTCTTTGCGACCGGCAATTCCAAAGAGGAATACTTACAGAACCGCCGCATTTTCAACGGTACTAAAGGCTTGCTTGATGTGGCCAGCGCGGCTCTGTTTCTTTACCTCAACCGCCACGGCTACAACGGCGTGGTGCGTTACAACCAGAGCGGCGGTTATAACGTGCCGTTTGGTCAGCATAAAAGCGCGCCTTACTTCCCGGAGGCGGAGATCCGGCAGTTTGCTGAGAAGGCCAACGACACCAAAGCCATTTTCTTGTGCAGCTCGTTTCAAAATACCCTCAAAGTGATGGTTGGAACGGATGAAGCCATCTACTGCGATCCGCCATACCTGCCTGCCAGCGAAAACGCCAATTTCACTCAATACCACACCGAGCCATTCACCGAGCAGCACCACCGCCAGTTAGCGGCGGAGCTGCTGGAAGTGAACCGCAAATATGGCGCGCCGGTTGTCATTTCCAACAGTGACACCGAAACCACCCGCGAGATTTACCACCGTTTCCGCCTGCATGAAATCGACGTGCAGCGCTCTGTTAGTACTGACGCCAGCAACCGCCAGAAGGCTAAAGAGGTGATCGGCGTTCTCAAGGTATGCGAAGGGTGCGGGCGCGCGGGCGGAGGCAACTGCCCGGACTGCGGGCCGTGCTGTGGTGATGCCACTTACAACGCGATGGTTGCAGCGGGCGCTTTTGATGAGCAAGGGGGTTTCTGATGGCGAGCTTAATTGAATTTTTAGAGGCGGTTGGTCTGGAAAATGTGACCGTTCAACCACTTCACCAGTGCATTACGGGCGTAGCGATGGAGAGAAAAGGCGGTGCCAAAGTCAGCTTTTTGACCAATGAAATAACCCCATCTGATGCATTCGGAGAGATGAAAAGAACGGCGTTCATCGTCTGGATGGACGCTAAGAAGTTTGATGCCGCACTTGAAAAAACGAAGGGCAAATGAGCATGAAACAGAATAAGAGCGCGGTTTTATCATCAATCCAAAATGTTGCTGTTTTCTTCAATTACGGCGGTGAAACAGTAGCGTTAAAAATGACAGCCGAACAAAAGAGAGTGATCGGCCTGTTTGCTATTTCAGCCGTTGAAGGTACTGCGGAACTGGTGCGGGTGCCTCATTTGTCATTACCAGCAGATCCAGAAATGGAGGCTCTGTAATGTCAAAAATCTATATCGCTGGCCCAATGAGCGGATTACCTGGTTTTAATCGCCCGGCGTTTCACCGTGCTGCCGCGCACATTGTACGGCGCGGAAACGTTGCTCTTAATCCGGCGATCCTGCCGGATGGGTTAGAGCAAGCGGAGTATATGGATATCTGCCTTGCCATGCTTCGCTGCGCTGATGGCGTCTTCATGTTGGACGGTTGGCAACAGTCTGCTGGGGCAAAGGCAGAGTACGCGCTTGCTGAAAAGTTGGGGTTGGATATTCAGCACCAGATGATTGATCGGTACATGGGCGCACGATGACCACCGCAGCAAGTGGGCGCGGCGCTCCAACGCCGCCCCCTCCGTATCCGGGTAGCGCACCAGACGCCACCCGGTACGCTTACGAATGGCAGAAGCCGAAAGCTGCCATTTGTGTTGATAAGACTCCCGTTGTTGATCTAGTCGAGCTGGGTCAAGAACAGGAGTTTTTGGCGTGGGTGAAAGTTACCCTTTCGCCGCTACCCCGCTTTATTCGTCTGCGTCTGGCTTCCCGCATTGACAGCATTCACACCATGAAGGGCAGACACATCGCCCGTCTGGCGCTGCGCGATATCATCCGCAGGGATCTGCCACCCATCAACATGGTTAATGAGCAATACGCTATTGCGATGACCGATGAGGCTAAATCTCAGGCTGATACAGCATTCAAAGGGGTAAACCCGCTTTACCACACGTTTAACACTCTTCACGGATTGGTTGAGCGCTTTAACCGCCTGCCGGACTTCACGCCGGAAGATGTTGAGCTGCTGGCGCAGGATATTGCTATCTATATGCGGTCTGTGCTGAGCGAAGTTCACGAAACGGTAGAGACGCAGAGTGATCGCAAATATGCCGAATACCTTTACACCGAAGCGGCTATCCTCGCGCGGCTTTTCTTCCTGACGCCTCCAAGCTGGGAAAAGTATTGCCGGGGCGCGCTGTTTATTGATGAAGCTACTACCGGCATCAGCAAGATGCTGGATGATCGCTATTGGCACCGTAACCTGAAAAAGTACGCTGCGCGCTGGCGCGAGCACCTGCACATTGCCTTTGGTGACGTGAAGCGGGGCGCTGCACCGTATTGCAGTAAGCACCATGTTGATGAGTGGGATGCCCGGCGTAAACGTAGCCGCGCGATCATGGCCCGTCTTGAACTGGAAGACCAGGACACCAAAGAGCGCATTTCACTTATTGAGCAGATCGATAAGAGTATTTCTAACCCGGCATTGCGCCGCGTTGAACTCATGACCCGCATTGGTGGTTTTGAGAAAGTAGCCACCGAAAGCGGCTATGCAGGCCAGTTTTTTACTCTGACAGCACCATCAAAATACCACGCCTATACCGTATTCGGTCATCGTAATGCCAAATGGAACGGTGCCAGCCCAAGAGCAACGCAGCGCTACCTTAACCGGGTATGGCAAAAGATTCGTGCTGAGCTTGCCCGCCGTGAAATTCCGGTCTTTGGCCTGCGGGTGGCTGAGTCACACCACGATGGTACGCCGCACTGGCACGGCCTGTTGTTTTCCCTGCCGGAACATTCCACCGAGTTGCTGGAAGTTATGGAAGACTACGCAACCCGTGAGGATGCGGAAGAATTACAAGGTAAACACGGCAATCAACCGCGCTTTGATATGAAGCCGATCGATCATGAAATCGGCAGCGCCACCGGCTATGTGGTGAAGTACATCAGTAAGAATATTGACGGCTACGCGCTCGACGGCGAAACGGACGACGAGAGCGGCAGGCCACTGAAAGAAACGTCAAAACATGCAACCGCCTGGGCATCGTGCTGGGGCATCCGTCAGTTTCAGTTTTTGGGCGGTGCGCCGGTATCTGTCTGGCGTGAGCTGCGCCGGTTCCGCAATCAGGAACAGGCCGACAAGATAAACCCGCTATTTGCTGAGCTGCACCGTGCTGCGGATGCTGGCGACTGGCAGCAATACACCCAATTGCAGGGCGGGGCACTGGTTGCCCGCCGTGATCTGCCGTTGCGCATCTGGTACCAGCAGAAAGACGAGCCGAATGATTACGGCGAGTATCTGGATCTTATCAAAGGTCTGGTGATGCCTGCCGTTCACATCCCACCAATTGAAACCCGCCTGCATACCTACCGCATTGTGCGTAAGAAACCGGAAGTTTTAGACGACTCCGGGCAGGCCGTTGACTTTGATTTTGACCTTCGGGGCGCGTCCGCGCCCTCTAGGACTCGTGTCAATAACTGTACCGAGGTCAAAAAACGAACAGATTCACCGCCCGGATCACCGTCATTAATGACAGTGCCAGATGAGCGGGAAGGGCCGGAACAGTTTGAGATCGGTCAGTTGACCCAGGAACAGCGAAAACAGGTATGTGAAGGCCTTCATAACCACAAACCGAAGCGGCAGAAATCGCCTGCTGATGAGTTTGAGGAGCTGGCGCGCAGCATTACCAGCGGAGACTGTTCCGAATATGACACCCAGCGAGCAGAAAGTTACCTCAAAGCCGCCCACGCGATCAGGCAGCAAGAGCAGGTTTTATCACCGGCAATTGCTGGTCTGGCGGGGCTGGTTCAGTCATGGGCGCAGGTTAAGAAAGTGCAAATCAGCAAGCCGCAGGCCATGCAACTGGCGCGCGGTAATGAAGTGACGGTACTCGATACCGTGTATCGCGCGCATCCGGTTACAGGTGAGTTGATTATCGCCGGTACCGATCAGCCGTGGCGCAAATCCATATCCAAACACAAGGTTGGCGAGCTGGTTGACCGCTGGAAAGCGGCGGTTAAGACAGCAGATAGCGGGGAGTAAGAGAGGAAAAATGAAAACGATTCTGGATGTTATCGGTTTTTTGCTGGCGGTTTCGGCCTATGACTGGATGCGGACGAACATACCAGCAAAGCGCCGGGCTGCATGGATTGCGGCAGCGGTAGCTTTATTAGCCTGGGTTTGTGTTCGGGCTGTTGGTGAGGCGTTATTTGAGGTGCTGATCCAATGGGTTTGGTGACAATCGTTATGACCTGCGCAACTTGTTGCGCGGGGAGTGGCGATTCTGCGGGCGCGGGCGGCAAAGAGTCCGCTAGCGCCACTAAGTGGCGCTCATTGGGTGCCGCACTGTCAGATTTGGCAATGTTGGCCATACGCATCGAGCACCGTCATTTTTAGCAGTGCTGCAGCTGCAATGTGAGGATTTACGGATGAGTTATTTAGGGAGCAAAGGCGGTAGTGGCGTCTATCAAAAAATCATTGCCGAGATGCCGCCGCATGATACTTACATTGAAACCCACCTGGGCAGTGGGGCGGTAATGTTCCATAAGCCGCCAGCATTACGGAACTATGGCGCGGATCTGGATGAAACCGCGCGCATACAGACGTTGCAGCGCTGGAAAGACCGGGGCATCAACCCGCCACGCCTTGATTTTTTCCACGGTGATGCAGTCTATTTTCTGGAAAGCCTGAAACAGAACGGTGCGATCACTGGTGTGCCAGCGTTTGCCAAGCTGGGGCGGGTGTTGGTCTATTGTGATCCGCCTTACATGCCGGAAACTCGCACCAGTCGCGCCCGCTATCGTCATGAATATACCGTTGCCGATCATGAGCGTCTGTTAGCCTGCCTCATGAGCCTGCCGGAAAACGTCAGCGTGATCCTGTCTGGCTACCCGTCGCAGCTTTATGACGAAACGTTAACGGGCTGGCGCAGTATGGAATTTCAGGCCATGACGCGCGGCGGGGTGAGAACAGAAAAAATCTGGATGAACTACGGCGAAGGTCGGGCATATTCCCACGCTTTTGCTGGCAAAGATTACAACGATCGCAGCCGCATTAAGCGGAAAGTTGAGCGCTGGCGCGCGAAATATGCGGCGTTACCGCCTGCTGAGAGGCTGGCAATTATGGCGGCGCTCAATGAGGTTGACGCCGGTTAAGTACTCGTTTTCAGAAAGTGCGCGTTTTTGGTGCAAAATTACGCGCATATTTGCACAATTTTTTTGATGGTACTTTTACCAGACAAGCCCTGATGCGGCGGGGCTTGCCGTGATTTGCAAGTTTGCACAAAAAGACGGGGGTTTTGTGTGCGGGCGAGGCGGGGGAACCATCGCGCGCTGAGGGGGTAATGAGGGTATACCTGTTAATGCCCTTTTTCGCGTCTGTGCGGCTCTGTTTTGATGTGGTTGCGTTGTGGTCTGGTGAGGGGATGGAAAAGAAAAGCCCCTGCCAGCGTGGCGCTGAGGGGCTTGTGTGGCGTTTGGCTTTTGCGCTGGTTGCGCTCACCCTCTGGCAGGGTGAGGCATCAATCTTTTTGAATGGTCAGGCGGCTGTTGATGGGGTTGCGAGGGCGTAAGGGTTAAAGCGGATCACCTCAAAGCCCAGCCAGTCATTCAGCTCTTTCAGGCTTTCTTGTATCGGCGTCAGCTCGTTGATGGAGAAGACGCGGGCGGCTTTCTCAACGTCACCAAACCCCCCGGCGTTGCCTGGCATCACCCCCATCAGTTGAGGCGGAACGCGGTGCGCGGCAAGCATATCATCCCGCGTTGCGTCCTTGATGCCGGTAAACTCATCCTTTGCCGCTATCTGGCTGAATGGCAGGATTTGCAAGCCGTCTTTCTTCCCGCCTGCTGCGTATACGAACAGGTTTTTAAAAGCGCCGCCGCCGCGCGCATCCTTCAATGACTTTTTCAGGCTCTCAACGTCTTTGTTGTTGGCGATCGGGTCGGTCAGGTAGACGATTACCCCGGCGTGACTGCCGTTGATGTAGTAGTTACGGCGGAACATGGTCGCTTCACTGTTGAGCATGGCGCTTTGTAACGAGGCCATGTATTCAGGTGCGCCGTAGATCTCCTGGTGGATGCTTGGATTTTTTATCTGGCAGATGCTGCCCGGCTTGAATGGGTAGTCCGCATCGCGGCGGGTGATAAACCAGTATTGATCTTTTTTCAGGTCGCTGCCGCGTCGGGTATATTTGGCCTGGGCGTGTTTTAACGCAATAGGCTCGCCAAGCATGTTACGGCGCACCTCCATGTAGTTGTTACCGAATACCAGATAATCCAGCACCCACGCGCTCATTTCCTGCCTACTCAGCAGCGGGTGAGGGATGTAGCAGGATGTGATCACATTACGTTTAAAGACCAGCGGCGACTGATGATAGGCCGTTGAATCAAACATCCGGGCGATGCCGTAGGGGCTGATCGGTGGTTCAAAATATACGCCGTTATCAGCACACTCCATGCAATCCAGCAACATGCTGCGATCGGTGATGGCTACCGGGTCGCCAAAGCTGAATGACTCAATGCCTGCGGTTTGTTCGCTGGCACCCGGCTGCGGTCTGGCCTGAAACTTTTGCTTTTTGCGGCTCACGTTTAAAACTCCTCTACAAAACTGTCACTACCGCCGCCGCTTTCGCTGCCGATCGGCTCGTTATACAAAGCTGTCATTGATGCCCAGGCGAGATCGCCGTGATTACTGCCGCGTTTGCGGTCGGAAACGTAGGTCATTACCCCGCCTTTCTGCACCTTGCGAACCGTCATAAATGACTGGACGAGATCCAGCATTCCCGCATCCACTTCCAGACGACCGGCACGGATCAACATAAGCGCTTTCAGCACCATGGCGCGCTTGAGTGGGGCGGAATACTGGTATTTCACCGCCAGCGGGAAGAACTTGATTACCAGTTGCCAGACGGCATCACCAATGCCGGTGGCATCAATCGCGATGTGCTGGACGTTGTAACGCTCCGTCAGCCCTTGAATGGCCTTTGCCTGTTCCTCAAACTCCATCCCGCGAAGCTGGATGCGTTCAATGATGCGGAACTTGCCGCCCGGTACCGCTGGCGGAACTATGACGACCAGCCCGGCAGAGTCACCGTTTCCGCTTCCCCCGTTGGGGTCATAGCCGACCCATACACCGCGATCGCCTATCGGTTTGGGTGCGAATGGGTTCCAGTCGGGCCATACATCATCGTTGAAGCCGTCAACGCAGCAGCCGATCATGGCGTTGTAGTTAAAGGCACGCTCTCCCGCAGTCACGAAGCGGCAACGATAGAGGTTGTCGTATTCCTCCGGGGAGTTTTCCATCTTGATGGTTTCAATTTTCACCAGGTTGAAGCCGAGTTTTACCGCGTCTTCAATGGTGACAATCTGCCGCCAGATCCCATCACCGCCCAACTTGCCGTTTTTCAGCGCTTTATGGCTGACGTCTATTTCTACCCGTTCACCTCTGGGCCTTGCCTTGTTGAACAGGTCGCCAGTCCAGAAGGCGTAAGCCTCATGCTCCTCTGTGGATGGCGTAGAAAAGTAGGTACGGCGCAGACCTTCATGGGTTGCCATACCTGCGGCGACTCTGCGCAGCTCAAGGAAATTGTTAATCCAGAATGCTTCATCCAGATACAGATCCCCAGTGTAACTCTGCGCTGTTGCTGCCGAGGTGCCGAGAAAGTAGAACGTTGCGCCATTGCTCAGGGTGATAGCGTCGCCGCCTTTCAGCTCAACGCCAACCTGTGCAGCCAGTAGCTGGATGAACTTCTTGAACTGGAACGCCTGGGCACGGCTGGCTGATAAAAAGATTTGGTTGTTGCCGGTTTCCAGCGCCCGTAACAGCGCTTCGCGGGCAAAGTACCAGGTGGCACCAATCTGGCGTGATTTGAGGATAAAGCGGTTGCGGCGTTCGCGCTGCTTGTACCACCGTTTTTGATGCTCGTAGAGCGAATCAAGCACCAGAGCGCGCAGATCCCCGATCTGCTCTTCCGTAAAGTGATTTTTCGGCTTCTTCTCACGGCTTTTCTCTTCGCTGCGGTGTTCTTCGCGCTCCATCCGCACCAGTTGACGGGTTAACAGGTCAATGGTTTTGAAGTCATGCGCTGTCAGGTCTGGCTTTTCCGTCAGGCGTAACAGCCGCACCTGCATCCGATCCTGTACGCGCTCCAGCGCAGTGGACTCGTCCCACTTATCGCGGCGACGCCATGAATACAGGGTGTTGGTGCTCACGCCGATCGATTTTGCGATCTGCGTGATGCTGTATGCCTGCCAGTACATGACCTTAGCGGCAATCCGTGGCTCATCGTGGGAAGTCTGTTTCATGCTGGCAGAGTACCGCGCCCGCGCGCGCGTCGCTTTGGGTTGTCATTGTCGGAAAACGGCAACAACGGCAACGCTTTGCGCGTTTCGGCTGCGGCGGGAATGATAGGGGCACTGGTTAATATCACTCACTCATTCGGGATTTCGACATGCCAAAGTCAAAACCATTTCGCGTTGCTGTCGAGGGTGCTACCTGCGACGGTCGGACGCTGGAGCGTCAGCACATTGTGCAGATGGCTCAACGCTTTAACCCAACCGTATACGGTGCCCGCGTCAATCTGGAGCACCTCCGGGGCTACTCTCCAAACAGTGATTTTCGTGCTTATGGCGATGTTATTGCCGTCAAGGCAGAGGAGATCACCGAGGAGCCGCTGAAAGGCAAAATGGGCCTGTATGTGCAGGTTGATGCCACTGATGATCTGGTTGCCCTGAAAAAGAACCGCCAGAAGATTTATCACAGCATTGAAGTGCATCCCTCCTTTGCAGATACCGGCGAAGCCTACCTGATGGGGCTGGCCTGTACCGATAGCCCCGCCAGTCTGGGCACGGAAATGATGGAGTTTTGTTCCAAAAACACCGTTAACCCGCTGGCATCCCGTAAGCATGATCCGGCTTGTTTCTTCACCGCCGCCGTTGAATCCACGATGGAATTTGAGGATGAGCAGCCGCCGCAGGATGAAGGCAAAAACTTCTTTGCCCGTGTTAAGGCGCTGTTGGGCGGTACGCAACAGCAGTTTAGCCAGCAGAACGGTGAAAACCGTGAAGCTATCGAGGCGATTGCCGAGAGCCAGGGCAAGCTGCTGGACAGCACAACCCAGCTTTCCGTTGCGGTGAAAGGTAAGGCTGACGCTACCGAGCTGGAAAGCCTGCGTAAGGACTTCAAAGCGCTGGAAGAGAAACTAAAAGGCCAGGACGCCGATCAGTACAGCCAGCGCCCGCCTGCCACTGGCGGCGATGGTCAATCAACTCAACATCTGGCTGATTGCTGATAAGGCTCAGTGCGTCAGGCTCAGGAAAGGAAAATAAGATGCGTAATACAACCCGCGATTTGTTTGATAAGTACATTCAGCGACAGGCTGAACTGAACCATATCAGTGCTGCTCACATCACCAAGGCGTACAGCATTGATCCGAGCGTTGAGCAGACGCTTGAGGATAAGATCCAGCAGTCGTCTGAGATGCTGAAAAAAATTAATATTTACGGCGTTAACGATCAGACAGGTGAAAAAATCGGGCTGGGTGTTAGTGGCCCGGTATCCAGTACCAACAATTCCACCACAGATCGCCGTCAGCCTACCTCTGTGGCGGCGCTGGATTCGAATAAGTACACCTGTAACAAGGTGAACGCCGATACCTTTACGCCGTACACGCAGCTTGATGCCTGGGCAAAATTCCCGGACTTTCAGCAGCGCCTCAGCAATCAGATCATCAAGCGTATTGCGCTCGATCGCATCATGATCGGCTTCAACGGTACCAGCTACGCGGAGAAGTCAGACCGCGCCGCCAACCCGCTGTTGCAGGATTGCGGTATCGGCTGGCTCCAGCAGTACCGTGCGAACGCAGCTCAGCGCGTGATGAAAGATGTCACCGTGACCAGCCGTGACGACACCAATCAGGTGATCGCGAAAGGTGATTACGGTAACTATGACTCCATCGTATTTGATGCCGTCAACTCGCTAATGGATGAGTGGTACAAGGATTCGCCTGATCTGGTGGTGATTACCGGGCGTAATCTGACGGTAAACCGTTCATTCCCGATCATCAACGCTGTCAGCACCAATAACCCGAACTCCGAAGCGCTTGCCGGGCAGTTGATTGCGTCACGTAAAACGATCGGCAACCTGCCGTCATTTATCGCGCCATTCTTCCCTGATGGCAGCATGTTCATTACCTCCTGGGAAAACCTGTCCATTTACTGGCAGGAAGGTGGGCACCGTCGCCGCATCGTTGAAGAGCCGGAATATAACCGTGTCTCAACGTACAGCTCTTCGAATGATGCTTACGTCATTGAAGACTACGGCTATGGCTGTCTGATCGAAGGCATCACCGCCGCCGAGCCAGACCAAGCACCATAAGACGCCGCAGGCCAGCAGTGCGCTGGCCTGTTCAGGGGGCATAAATGTTAACACCAGCACAAAAACACTTTGATCGGGTGATGGCAGAGCGCCGCAGTAATCGCGGGGCGACAACAGCCGACAGAACAGCCTACGAGCAGGTGCTTTTCCGCTTGCGCATGGATAAATCCGACCTCAGCCGCATCCAGTCGAATGCCGGTAAGGCGAAGCTCAAAAGCGAGCGCCTGCCGGATTACCTGCCGTGGATTGATGGCGCACTGGCAGCGGATACGGGCCAGGCGGATGAAGTGATCACCACCGTAATGATCTGGGCGGCGGATGCCGGTGATATTGCGCAGGCGCTGCGGATAGGTCAGTACGTGCTGCGCCATAAAATCCCGATGCCTGACCAGTACAAGCGCACCACCGCCACGGTACTGGTTGAAGAGATTTGCGATCCCATCCTTGCCGCCTTCAAAGCGAACCCGGCAAAGGCGATCGTGAGCATTGACAACCTCAACGCGCTGAACGGCATCACCACCCATGAAGATATGCCCGATCAGGTAAGGGCCAAGCTGTTTAAGGTCATGGGGTACACCGTGCGCCTTAATCAGGACGTTGAGTCCCAGCAGCTTGCCCGCTCGCATTTGCAGGAAGCTATCAGGCTCAACGCAAAAATTGGCGTGGCGCGTGATATCGAACTGCTTGATCGCAATATCAAAAAGCTGACCGCCGCCAACGGCGGAGAAGGTGAGGGCGATGCGCCACCGGTACAGCCGGAAGCGAAGCCAGAGGCCGCGAAAGCAGCGCCGGAGAAAGCGCCGCGCACTACCGCAGCCAGGAACCAGAAAAACAGCCAGGCAAAACCGGCAGCAAAGAACAAGACGACGCGCAAAACCGCGAAGTCATAACGAATGTGCCCCCGCGCACCAGGCGGCACGGTGTGACGTAATAAGGCCCGGCCTCTACTGCGTCACACCGTCCACCGCCTGCCTTATGGAGATACCTGTATGAGCCTGGTCGCCACTGAACCGGTAAGACCGCCATCAGATCCCGCGCCGGACGATGGCGGCGCAAAGGTTGAGAGCCTGACTTTCTGGCCTGTCATCATGCTGGCTGATTTGCGCCGCGCGATGCGCCTTGATGGGCAGGTAACGACCGATCGCCTTATGTCCCGCACCATTGAGGCAGTGGCCCACGTCAATGATCAGCTTTTTCTGTGGCGTCAGGTTCAGGTTGATGCCGGTTATCTGACTCTGGCGGAGATCCCTGCCGATCCGGTGAATGGCGAATCGGTGAAGGTCTGGCGCTATAAAAATGCCGTCTGGTCACTGACCAAAGCCCTGCTGATTGAGGGGTATCGCGATATTGATACCACCAGTAAAGGGGATGACCACGCGCAGGCGCTCAGCACCCAGATAGATACGCTCTGGCGTGATGTTCGCTGGTCGATTCGCGATATCCAGAATGAAGATCGCGGCCTTGCGGAGCTGTGCTGATGAACGTGCAGGCGCAGCAGGATGACACCGTTGATGAACTCTGCTGGCGGTATTACGGCAGGACGGCGGGAGTAACCGAAGCCGTGCATGAAGCCAATCCGGGGCTGTGCGACAGCGGCCCGCTGCTGAGTGCCGGGCAGGTTGTTTATCTTCCCGAATTACCACCACCCACCCAGCGGGAAACCGTGCAGCTATGGGATTGAGAGGTTGCCATGAGCGACGTACCTACCGGGATGCTGGAACAAACAATGAAATGGATTGCTACTTATCTGCCGACGCTTTACGCGGCAGGCGCTGCGCTGAGCATTTCGGCGCTTATGAGTCTTTATGACGGTCAGTCAATGCTGAAAACTGCCACCGGTTCACTGGTCTGCGGGATCGTTACGCTGGCGGTTGCCGGTTCGCTGGAATATCTGGGCTTGCCGTCTAATGCCGTTACCTTCGTGGGCGCATCCATAGGTTTTATGGGTGCTGACAAGGTGCGCAACAAAGTGACCGGCTTTATTGAAACCCGTATCGGAGGGGCGAAAAGTGGAAATGAGTAAGAACGGTCTGGCTCTGCTGAAAAGTTTTGAGGGCTGCGAACTCACGGCTTATCAGGATTCTGTGGGCGTCTGGACGATTGGTTATGGCTGGACGCAACCCGTTAACGGCAAGCCGGTTAGTAAGGGCATGACTATTACCCAGGACACTGCCGATAGTCTGTTGTGTAGCGGCGTAGTGCAGTATGAGAAAGGCGTTACGGGTCTGGTGAAAGTTGCTGTGAACCAAAACCAGTTTGATGCTCTCGTTGATTTTGCCTACAACCTGGGCGTTAAGGCTCTGGAAGGTTCCACGCTGATGAAAAAGCTAAATGCCGGTGATTATGCTGGCGCAGCAGATGAATTTCCGAAGTGGAACAAAGCAGGCGGCAAGGTTCTCAACGGTCTGGTGAAACGCCGTGCTGCTGAGCGCTCGCTGTTTCTGTCATGAGCTGGTTGTTGTCTTACTGGAAACCCGCGCTGATCGCTGTGCTCTGCGGTCTGGTTGTCTGGTGGTTCAGCCATCAACGCTATACCGCTGGATACAGCCAGGCTAACGATGAATGGGCACTAAAATGGAAACAGCGGGATGCTGACGATGCTGCCGCGCTGGCAAAGCGCCAGGCAGAAGCCAGAGCCGAAGAGCAGCGCCGACAAGGTGAAATAGATGCGATTGAGAAAAGGGCAGGGGAGCAGATTGCTCAGGCCGCTGCTGATGCTGACCATGCCCGCGCTGTTTCTGACGGGCTGCATGACGAAGCCGCAAAACTCGCCGCCAGACTGGCAGCAAGTGAACGCGCCCGCCGTGCCGCAACTGCCAGCGAAAGCGCGACAGGCACCACCGGCAGCGAGCTGCTTGCCGAGCTGTTCCGCCGCGCTGACCAGCGAGCGGGAGAGCTGGCGGCAATTGCTGATCAGGCAAGGATCCGAGGGCTGACCTGTGAAGCGGATTATGATGCCCTGACAGGGGCCAACGCGGCGGAGAAATAGCGATGTTAAAACCCGATCTGCTGCGCAAACACATCAGCCAGGCGGTGCCGTGGTTGCGTGACAATCCTGATAATCTGGCGGTGTATGTCCAGAAGGGGCGCATGGTAAGCACTGGGCAGCGCTCTGCCTCGTTTGAATACGAGTACACCATTGAGGTGCTGGCGATGGATTACCCTGAGCCGCTGGATTCCCTCAGCCTGCCAATTCTGGCGTGGGCGCGCCTGTATCAGCCTGAGCTGCTATTCAACCCTGACCGTGCCCGCGAAGGGATTACCTTTGAAGCGGATATCCTGAGCAATTCAACCATGGATGTGCTCATCAAAATCCAGGCCAGTGAGGCGGTTGTTGTCAAAGTTGAAGAGGGCAAGCCGGTTATACATCACCGTGCTGATCCTATGCCGGGGCCGGAGCTGGGTGCCTGGTCACTGGTCTTTGAAGATATGGTAAGCGGCGAGACGTGGACGGACTAAATGAACGTTGATCCGCTGTTCCATGCCCTTGATGATTATCTGGCAACCGTGGCGGCGCAGCTCGCACCGGGCCAGCGCCGCAAGCTCACGCGCGAGGTTGCTATTGGCCTGCGCAAACGACAGCAGCAGCGCATCAACAGCCAGAAAAACCCCAGCGGGGAAAGCTATACACCGCGCCGCCGTAAGATTTTGCGCACTCAGGGCGGGGTTAAATTCCTGTGGAAAGATGAAACGCGTGAGCTGAGCAACTGGCGCACCACCGGGCGCGGAGAGCAGCGCGCTATCACCGGTTATGATGTTGATAAAGGGGCGTTGCGCACGTTCTATAAGCGCGATATTCAGCGCTATATTGAGATCCATCTTAACCAGACCAAGCGCACCACCACCCGCAAAGAAAAGATGTTCCGCCGCCTGCGCACCGCTCGCTTTCTCAAGGCATACGGTACCGCCAGCGCCGCCGTGGTGGGTTACTCCGGGCATACCGCCGAGATCGCCAGCGTTCACCAGTATGGTGAGGTAGATACCGTGGCACCCGGTGCCCGTACCCGTTACCCGGCGCGTGAACTGCTGGGCTTTACGGAAAGCGATCTTGACTGGTTGGCGGATACTATAGTCAGTTTTCTGCAACCCTGACCCCTTCCTGCAGCACTGTTAAAAGTGACGGTGCTCGATGCGTTTTCCCGCCACTGTCATAGCTGGCAGTGTCTGCCGGTACCGCTATCCATTGTTACCAACCCCTGACAACGCCAGCGCGTTGCTTGCGCGCGCGCGGATCATGAAACTGGCTGTAAATTTAATAACGCAAGCCAGCTTATGAACCTGAATGAACTCTATCGCCTGATCTGTAACCTTGTCCGTATTGGTACGGTGACGGATGTTGATCTTGCTGCTGAGCCGCCAGTTGCGCGAGTCTCAACGGGAGAGAATACAACTGACTGGATTCGCTGGGCGGCTTTGCGCGCCGGAACGGCTGTTACATGGTGGGCACCATCACCGGGCGAGCAGGTGTTACTTTTTGCCCCATGCGGTGATCTGGAAAATGCCGTCATCATGGGCAGCTTGTACAGCGATAGTGTGAAGCCACCGGATAACGGTGAAACGTCAAATGTTACTTTGTACCCTGACGGGGCGAAGGTTCTGTATGACCCGGCAACCGGTGCGCTGGCTGCTACTGGTATTAAGAGTGCAACCGTAGAGGCTTCTGACTCTATCGCCGCGACTGCCCCCAATATGACCTGTACCGCAACAACCTCAATCACCCTTGATACGCCGGAAGTGATCTGCACTAAAAAGCTCTCATGCTCCACGTTTGAAATGAAACAGGGCGGCAAGATGACCGGCAATGTTGAGCATAGCGGCGGCAGTATTACATCAAATGGTGTTGTGGTGCATACCCACAAACATGGCGGCGTAGAACGTGGCGGAAGCCAGACGGACGGCCCGCAATGACCAGTGCAAGATATAGCGGGATGAACGCCGAAACCGGCGAAGCGCTCACCGACAACGAGCATATTTCTCAGTCCATCAATGACATTTTGTTAACGCCGGTTGGCTCTCGCGTTATGCGCCGTGCCTACGGCTCGCAACTCAATAACCTGATTGACCAGCCAGGCAATGCCGTAACGCGCCTTCGCATTATGTCCGCGATATACAGCGCGCTTTTCCTCTGGGAGCCGCGCATCTCACTGACCAATATTGTGCTGACGGAAACCGGGGCGGGGCAGATGGTTGCCACCATTAAAGCCAGCCGGACGGATACCCAATCACCCTTTACCACGGACGTAACGATCGGCAGGCAGGTGCAGGCATGAGCGGAACAATTGACCTTTCACAATTACCGCCTCCGGTAGTGGTGGAGCCGCTGGACTTTGAAACGCTGTTCAATGAGCGTAAAGAGGCATTTATCGCGCTTTACCCGGAAGATGAACAGGATGTGATCAGGCGCACTCTCTCGCTGGAATCTGAGCCGATCACCATGCTGCTGGAAGAAAACTGCTACCGCGAATTATTGCTACGCCAGCGCGTGAACGAAGCGGCGCGGGCGGTAATGGTGGCGTACTCCGTGGGCAGTGATTTGGATCAGCTGGCGGCAAACTTCAACGTGGAGCGCCTGACTATTACGCCGGAAGATGACAGCGTTGTACCGCCTGTGCCTGCGGTGATGGAATCGGATGCCGATCTGCGCGTCCGCACCCCGCAGGCGTTTGAAGGGCTGAGCGTCGCCGGGCCAACGGCGGCATATGAATTTTTCGGCCTGTCTGCTGATGGGCGCGTTGCTGATGTGTCTGCCGTAAGCCCAACGCCTGCCTGCGTTACCATCTCTGTGCTTTCCCGCGAGGGTGACGGCACCGCCAGCCAGGAGCTGATCGATATCGTTGCCAGCGCGCTGAATGGCGAAGAGGTGCGCCCGGTTGCCGATCGCGTGACCGTGCAGGCGGCGGAGATCGTGCCTTATGAGATTGATGCCACGCTGTATATCTATCCGGGGCCGGAGTCGGAACCCATCCGCCAGGCATCTGAGCAGAAGTTACAAGCGTACATAGCCGATCAGCGTCGTCTGGGGCGTGATATCCGGCTGTCTGCCATTTATGCCGCGCTGCATGTAGAAGGAGTGCAGCGGGTGGAGCTGGCGCAGCCGGTGGCGGATATGGTGCTTGATGATACTCAGGCGTCCCACTGTACCGGCTACACCATAACCGTTGGGGGATACGATGAGTAAAACCCTCACGCCGCCCAGCTCAACGCGCCTTGAGCGTGTCGCCGCCCGCGTCTGCGCCTCTCTGGGGGAAGTGCGGGTACCGCTGCGTCAGCTCTGGGATCCGTACACCTGCCCGGTTGACCTGCTGCCCTATCTGGCGTGGGCTTTCTCCGTTGATAGATGGGATGAGAACTGGCCCCAGACAACGAAGCGTAAAGCGATAGCTGATGCGTTTTACCTGCACCGCTACAAAGGCACCACCGGAGCAATGCGCCGCGTTGTGGAGCCGTTCGGGTATTTCATCCGGGTTAACGAGTGGTGGAACATCGACACCGACCCCGGCACGTTTACGCTGGATATTGGCGTTGAAGATGAAGGCATCAGCGAAGAAACCTATCTGGAGCTTGAGCGCCTGATTAGCGATGCAAAACCCTGCAGCCGTCACCTGGTCGGCATGTCTATCAACCTGCAGACCTCTGGCACGGCCTACGTAGGAGCATCCAGTTACATCGGTGAAGAAATCACGGTTTATCCCTATTTTGCTGAAACCATTATTTCTGGCGGAGCCATCTACGATGGGGCTGCAGTCCATATTGCTGACACAATGAGAGTAAATCCATGACCGCAAAATATTACACATTACTAACGGAAGTGGGCGCAGCAAAGCTGGCAAATGCCACTGCGCTCGGCGTGCCGTTGAAGTTAACGCATATGGCTGTAGGGGATGGTGGCGGTACGTTACCTACGCCGAACAGTAAACAGGTGGCGCTGGTAGCTGAAAAGCGCCGTGCGGCGCTGAATTCTCTGTCTATCGACCCGCAAAACGCCAGCCAGATTATTGCAGAACAGGTTATCCCTGAGAGTGACGGCGGTTGGTGGGTTCGTGAGGTTGGGCTGTTTGATGACACTGGCGATCTGATCGCCATTGGCAATTGCCCGGAAAGCTATAAACCGCAGCTGGCAGAGGGAAGTGGGCGCACGCAGACGGTGCGCATGGTGCTCATTACCAGCAGCACCGATAACATCACGCTAAAAATCGATCCATCAGTAGTACTGGCAACCCGTAAGTATGTGGATGACAGGGTGCTGGAGCTTAAGGTGTATGTTGATGACGCGATGGCGGCGCATCTTGCTGCAGTTGATCCTCACCAGCAATATGCGCAAAAGGCCAGCCCAACGTTAACCGGCACGCCAAAAGCGCCGACAGCTGCGGCAGGGAATAATTCGACTCAGCTTGCCACTACTGCCTTTGTGCAGGCTGCGCTGGTTGCGCTGATTAACGGCGCGCCAGCCACGCTGGATACACTGAAAGAAATTGCGGCTGCCATCAATAATGACCCTAATTTTGCAACCACCATGAATAATGCGCTGGCGCTGAAAGCCCCACTGGAAAGTCCCGCACTGACCGGAATACCGACGGCCCCAACTGCTGCGCAGACGGTCAACAATACGCAAATCGCGACAACGGCTTTTGTGAAAGCTGCCCTGGCGGCGCTTGTAGGTTCATCACCAGCTGCACTGGATACGTTAAACGAACTGGCAGCGGCGCTGGGCAATGACCCTAATTTTGCAACCACCATGACGAACGCGCTGGCAGGAAAGCAACCCAAAGACTCCACATTAACCGCGCTTAGCGGTAAGGATGTCGCAGGGATTCTCACATACCTTCAATTGGGAGAAGCAGCAAAAAGGGGTGTTGGGACAGGTGCAAATCAGATACCTGATATGAGGGCCTGGACAAGTGGTGGTAATTCGACCAATGGTTGGCGACGCAGCCCAGACGGATATATCGAGCAATGGGGTTTAACAACAAGTGTAACCTCGGTCATTTACATTAGTTTTCCAATTCCATTCACCACTGGCTTGATATCACTCAATGAACATGATAATTCGCCGGACGGAAAAACCATGACGATATGGCAATTTGGTCAGGCATCAAATATGGGTGTCAATGCTTATAACATTGGTACTTTAACAATAGACAGCACAGCATTTAATACGCCTATTTTGGCGAGCTGCCGCTGGTTTGCATCTGGGAGATAAATAATGGTTAAATATATTTATGACGCAAAAACAAATGCGTTTTATCCATATTCCAATAAAGTAAATTATTTAGCTGCCGGGCTATGGCCAGAGACGGGCGTTGACTTTGAAGAGGATGGGTTTGCTGGCTGGCAAGCTGATGCAGCCCCTGCGGGGAAAATACGCATCGCGGGTGCTGATGGAATGCCGTCGTGGGCTGATATTCCACCGCCAACGCATGATGAGCTCGTAGCGAATGCCAACATCGATAAGCAACTGCGGATCGACCAGGCTAACGACTATATGAACAGTAAGCAGTGGCCTGGAAAAGCAGCAATGGGGCGGCTGAAAGATTCAGAGAAGGAACAGTACAACGCCTGGTTGGATTATCTTGATGAACTGGAGGTTGTTGATACCTCATCAGCGCCGGATATCACCTGGCCTGTTCAACCAGCATAGGAACCTTTGATAGAAGCTACAGCACCGCCATAAATGACCGTGCTGTAGCACGGTTAAAAGTGACGGTGCCCGATGATTTCGGTACCACACTGCCAACAATGAACGTGTTGGCCATAAAAAATAAAGTTAGAAATTCACCCCCGCTTTCACCATAGACAGCACATCATCGTTGGTAATTTCCGCCAGCTTCTCCCTGATATCCTCGCTGACCTTTTTCAGGCTGAGGGTAAAATCAATCTTCCGCGCTTTCCCATCCTGAAAGAACTCAGTGCGATTCTGGGTTAACCCGTCGATCACATACATACCGTAAATCTTGCCGGTACCTTCAATCAGGGGCCAGGCTCTGCCGGTGTATGCCATTGTCTCCAGCGCGGTGAGCGATACATCGCCGCCGCTGATTTCCGGGTACAGCGTACCGGAGAGCGTGATCGGCTCCTCATCCGGGCCTATGTACTGATAGCGCGGGGATTTCCCCACGCGATCGTTTTTGACGTGTCGCCATGTATTGGACTGGTTCGACGTCTGGTAGGGCGTCGTTTGCAGCGCAAACGGAAACATGCCCAATATCATCATCATGGCTTTGCCCCTTATTCGTGGTCGGTCAGTTGCGAGCGTTTGCGCCGTGCGGCCTGCTGCTGGGCAACGGTGAGCTCTTCGCGGATGCGCTGGACAAGTTTTTGTTCATCCATCTGGCCCGCGTCGTTGATATTGATTTCAAAGTTAAACACGTCGCCGCCAGGCATCAGCGCCGCGACGGAAGCCGCGGACGGAACCGCCGACACTGGCGAACGGGCAGCAGGTTGCTGAACGCTGTACGGCAGCACCGAAGAAACGAGCGCGCCAGCCTGCTGCTGCATCCATGCGGTGAGTGATGGCACCTGCCGCTGAACCTGCTGCACCGGTTCGGCATACCCGCCACGGATAGGAATGTACGGCTGTTTATTTTTGAAGACGATTTCACCGGGGCCGTCTTTCTTCTCTGCCGTGTTGCTGGCGATTTTATCCAGACTACCGCTGATCTTCGGTGCGAGGTTTGCCGGGCCTTTCAGGTTATTGGCAAGCGCCTGCTGTTGCTGGCTCTGTTCGGTTTTTCGCTTCTGCTCCTTCTTCTCCTCTTCCTTCTTCGATTGCGCGGTGACGGCTTTCAGATCCCCGGCAAGCGTATCCGCCAGCCCGGTAAGTTTCTTCTGCGTGTTCACCTGCTCAACGGCTTTTTTGGCCCGCTCTGCCTGATCGGGGATCAAGCCCAGCTTTTCCAGCACCAGATCCAGACCTTTCCAGAGTTGTTCAACGGGCCATAGCACCAGTGAGATGGCCTCACCCACAATCTTGCCGAAGGACTCCCCGGCGCTGGTACAGGATTTAAGCGCCTCAGTGGAGAATTGGATCGGCTCAAACAGCTTTGTAAACCAGTCCCATACCGTACTGAGCGCGGAGATGATGGCGTCAAATATCGGTACCAGCGGTGAGAATACTGCGGAAACGATAGAAAAGATCGGCTGTAGCCCCTGCATCAGACCGGTGAAGAACCCGCTGAAAAACGCCTTGATAGGTTGCCAGAACTGGATGATCGCAATAGCGACGCCAGCAAACAGGGCAATCAGACCCCAGACTGGGGCAGAGATACCCGCCAGCAGCGTGATCAGGGGGCCAAAGACCGCACGACCGGCAGTAAGTAGCGCCTGCATAGGCGAACCAGCCAGCCACTGAAACGCGCCGCCCAGCCGGGTGATGCTGGTCAGCAGCTTAGCGATCCCGCCTTCACCTGCCAGCGTGGTAAAGCTCAGGCGTACAAGGGCCATCGGGCCGAGTATTGCGCCCAGCGCCAGCATAAGCGAACCCAGCACCGTGAGAATGGCCCCAATCGCGGCGACGGTCTTCATGATGGCGGCAACCAGTGCCGGGTTGGCTTCAATCCAGCCCCGGATTGATTGCAGGACGCCGCCGACTGATTTCATAATCGCCATCATTGGCCCGCGCATAGTTTCGCCCAGCGCGCTGAAATTGTTGCCAAACTCAGCTTTGGTTATCTGCCACTGTGATGAAAGGGAATCTTTATCAATATCGGATTCCCGCTTCATGGAGCCTTTCGACGCGGTGCCGTGGGTTAATTCGAGCTGTCTGCGCAGCTCAGGAAGGTTGTTGGCGACCTTTCTTACTGCCATGGCATATTCATCACCAAAAAGCTGAGTAAGAACGTTTAGTTGCTTGTCGTCGTCAAGCTTTTTGGTGGCTTCCATCACCGCCATAATGGTGCCCATGGCGTCTTTTGCCATGTTCTTCTGCACCTTCTCCGCGCTCAGCCCCAGCGCGTCCAGACCTTCCATAAACCGATCCGGTTGCACCATGGCGTTGCCCAGCTCGCGCACCATCGCTTTAACAGCAGTACCAGCAGTCTCTGCGCCTTCACCAAGGCTCAGGAATGTAGACCCTAACGCCGCCGCGTTCTTATAGCCGAGTTGATCGGCAGTGCCGCCCACTCGCAACAGAACATCAATTATTTCGGAGCCTTTTGATTTGGCGTTGTCGTCAAGATAGTTAATGGCGTCGCCTAATTCGCCAATATTCTGTATTGGTACTTTGTACAGGCCTGCAATCTTACCCAGGCTTTCTGACAACTGATCGGCAGGCAACTCAAACGCTTTTGAGGCCATGGCGGCAGTGTTGGCAAAATTAAGCAGATCTTTTTTCTGCTTCTGCCATGGATCATCGCTGTTAGCCACGCCCATACGTGCGCCGCCCTCTACCAGCGCGGCATAATCAACCGCCCCGTTGGGCATGGGTAGATTTTCGGAAGCGTCTTTGATGGCCTTTTGCATCTCAGCAAACTGAGCTGTGCGGTTGCCGCTATCATCGCGCAGACCATTCACCTGTTTGGATACGCCCTTCATGGCGTCTTCCAGACTGCTGTAACTCTTGATAGCGGCGACGACAGGAGCCACTACCGCCGCACCAGTCGCAGCGGTCTTCATGCCAGCGCTTTGCAGCTTCTCACCGGTTTCTTTGGCGCGGGCATAGCGGGCTTGCGCCTGAGTGACGGACTCAAGCCGCCGCTGCTGCTCAGTAAGCTGGCGGTTGTACTGTGCGGTGCGCTGGCTGATTTGTTCCGTTGCCCGGCTGGTACTGCTGATCGCAATCCCTTCGCTGTAGAAGCTGGCGCGCAACTGGTTGAGCTGGGCCTGTTCCGCTTTCTGCTGGGCTGTGAGGTTGCGGATCGCTGCCCGCTGCTGGTTGAGGGCGGTAACTTGTTCAGCACTGCGCTGTTTAAGTGGGCCGAAAGCCGCCGCCATTTCACGCGCCTGCGTCTTTGCCTGAGCCAGTTGATCGGTGGTTTTTTTGTTGGCGTTGGTCAGCCGGTCAAAGCTGGTAGCCTGACGCTCAAGCCCTTTGATGCTGCTCTGCGTCTGCTTAATCTGAGAGGCCAGCGCGGCGGCACTCTGGCGCGCCGCGTTGACAGGTTGAGACATATTATTCAGGGCGCTGAATGCCACCTGAATATTTAATTTGCGGTCTGCCATTTTATTGATCTCCGCCACTGCGCGCAGCGGCTTGATCACGCCATAACAGAAGTTCCTCTACCGTCATGGCGTCCATCTCCGCTGGTCGCCAGTGGAAAATGACGGCGATATCCGCCATTAAGTTTTCTATGCGTTCGCAGGGGCATCGGATGACGCGCTGCCCGTATCCGTCCCGCTCTGATCCGAAGGTGGTTGCAAAAAATCAACCACCGCATTGGCGAGCTGGCAGAAGTCCCACGTATCCATGCGGGCGATTTCGTCAGCGGTCAGTGCCGGGGCGGTAACGCGCGGCAGCAAAACAACCAGCGCATCATAATTCGACGTCAGAACGTCATAGACTTTTAAGCCACGCAGCGATCCGGCCTGCTTCAGGACTGGCGTGATCGTGATTTCGCTGATTGCCGTCTTGCCGCGAACGATAGGCGCATTGAGCGTTACAACTTCTTTACCGGTTACTTTGGTCATGGTGCGTTAATTCCTTATAAGCCAATGTTAGCGCGGTGTTTTTCCATCATGTCAACGCCGCCAACTTTGTAGATCATATTGAGCACATCAACTTCAATGATTTCTTCGCCGTTGATGGTCAGCTTGTAATAGGTGTTTTTCAGGGTGTACTTATGGGAAGTATCATCCCCGGTTTTGGACGTGCCCGGATCCATCTCCGTGAAGCGTCCGCGCGTCTGGATTTCAACGGGTACCGCTTCGCCGGTTGAATCATCCTGGTACGACCCCGCATAGCGCGTTTGCATACCATCGGCGGTGGCGATGCCCCATTTTTTCAGCAGTCCCGCATCCATGCCGCCAAGGGTGATATCCATATCCAGTGCCCCGGCATCAAAGCCGAGATCGACCGCGACAGAACCCGGCATACCACCGGCCTGATAATCCTCTGTTTTGCGGGTTAACTTCGCCGGGGTGATTTCCGGCACCATGCCGAAATAGTTATCCCCGTCAAAGAACATGTTGAAGTATTTAAGTTTTTTAGGCAGAGCCATACGCGCCCCCGGTTAGTTATTCACTGCGCTGGAAAACGTAGCGAAGTATTCATCAGTGAACTCCTGCACCAGGCTGAGATTTTCCAGCGGCGGGACAGGCGTGTAGTTGTATTTGATGGTGAGCTGTCCGTTGCGCAGCGTTTCGCTGGTATTTGGTTCAGGGTCATACCAGCAGCGCGCACCCAGCAATTTTCCAGCGGTCACAAGAGAGGCGAGCTTTCTATTGATGCCATCAACGATATCTTTCACCAGTGACGGGGTGAGGGGCTTATCAATATAACCAAAGTGCGCTTCTGCAATGGTGTCCGCCAGTATCTGAGCGGTACGGGTATAGCTCTCAAAGATGTAGGTTTCTTCATCGCAGGTGCGTGATCCCCAGATGCGATAACCGTCTTGTTTGATCAGGGTGGTGACGCCTGCCGCGTTCAACTCGTCCGCATCGGTATCGGTGCCTTGAAGGGTGAAATAGATATCGCGATCCATCCCCAGCACGTTATTCACTGGCACGTTGGAAATAGTTTTGTGCCAGCCCTGTGTTGCGTCGATTTTGGCGCGCATCCCTACCGCATGAGCACCTACCGGCACGGTGGCATTTGCTCCGGCATTGGTGTCGTAGCAGATGAAGTTAGGCCAGATCACCATCATTTCACGCTGGGCAAAATTCTCGCGGTACTCCTTCACTTCCGCGATGGTTTTACAGCCATTCGCGGACACGTAAGCAAAGGCGCGCAGCTTCTCAGCCATTACACCGAGTTGCGCCGCCACTGGCTGAGTATCAAGGCCGGGAACGGCAAGCACACGCGGACGGACGCCAACACGCATCTCCGCCGATAACAGCGCATACATGCCAGTGAAAAGCCCTGTTTCCGGGTCGGTGCCGCCAATGACTAACTGATCCTGTGTCGGTGCTGTGCCGGTATCCGGTGGCGGAATTTTTGACGCATCAGCCACGCGGATCACAATGGTCTGCGGGCTGGCCTGGTCTGAAATGGCTTTCAGAGTGGTGAACAGGGTGCCGGTTTTGCCTGCTTTTCCCAGCATGTTAGCCACGCGGGTAATCAGTACAGGGGTATCCAGCGGGAACGCGCCTTCGTCTGCATCGTCAGCGATGCAAACGACGCCGATAACCGCCGAATCAATATCGGTGATCATCGTGCTCAGATCGGTGGTTTCCGTAATGCTGGAACCGTGGTGGTAATTTGTGGCCATGTAGTGCCTCCCAAGGCTCAATGATTGCCACTTATCATTGCGACAATTGCCAGCCGGTGCGAGAGGTGGGCGTTGTCAGCAGACCGCAACAACAGCCCCGCGTTGTCTGTACGCGCGCGCGTGGCGACGATGGTACCCTCACCAATGAGGGAACCAATAAGATGTTGGATGATGATGCGCGTTATTCGCCCCGCCCGGCGTTCAGTATTCAGATTGAGGGTAAGCAACTCACGGCGCTGGATGATCGTTTGATTTCGTTGTCGCTGACGGATAACCGGGGATTTGAGGCGGATACGCTTGATCTCACGCTTGATGATTCAGATGGACAGATCGTTATGCCTTCGCGAGGTGCAAAGATTTCCGTTTCATTGGGGTGGGATAATGACCCGCTGGTATTTAAGGGGCTGTATACCGTTGATGAGATTGCGCACCGTGGCCCGCCTGACCGACTCACAATAAGCGCTCGCAGCGCAGATTTTCGCGACACGTTCAACGTGAAGCGTGAATACTCTTGGCATGATATTTCCGTTGGCGATGTGGTTGCCAGCATCGCAAGCCGGTATGACATGCGCGCCGGGGTGAGCGAAAAGCTGGCGAAGCTTGAGATCGATCACGCTGACCAGACCAGCGAATCAGATATTAGCTTTCTCACCAGAATGGCGGATATGCTGGGTGCGGTTGCCACTGTCAAAAATGGCATGTTGCTTTTTATCACTCCAGGGCAGGGGTTAACCCAGAGCGGTAAGCCACTACCGGCGATCAGCATTGTGCGGGCAAGCGGCGACAAGCACAGCTTTAGCATTGCCGATCGTGATGCGTATACCGGTGTTACTGCTTACTGGCTGGATCTGAATTTCGGGAAAAAGCCCGCCACCACGGTACAGACAAACACCCGCAGACGCCGCAGAACAACGAAGCCGAAGAAAGCCAAAGAACCCGCCTCAAGCAGCAAGGAAGGGGATTATATGGCAGGCGCGGAAGGTAACGTATTCGTGATCCGCAAAACGTTCAAAACTGAGAAGGCTGCGAAGCGGGCGGCGGCGGCAAAGTGGAGCCAGTTACAACGTGGCGCGGCGTCATTCTCCATCACGTTGGCGCGGGGCCGGGCGGATTTGTACCCGGAACAACCGGCAAGCGTATCGGGCTTTAAGTCCACGATTGATAATGGCTACTGGACGATTACCCGATGTGTGCATGATATCGGCAGCGGAGGTTTTACCACCTCGCTGGAGCTGGAAGTTAAGATCGATGAATGGACGGCTGAGGTGGGTGACGAATCAACGGGTTAAGCGTTATACTTGACGTGATATTAACCAGCCCAGAGGAGGCCCGCGTATGGCAATGCGCTGTCCTCGCTGCCGTGCAGTTGCGAAAACTCGTACCAGTGTAGAGTTGAGTGATTTAGTGCGACGCAGTTATCACCAGTGTCAAAACATGTTGTGCGGCTACTGCTTTACCAGCATGACGCAAATAGACGAATCATTAAACCAGACTCAGCCAGTCCCCGGCGCGGTGGTTCCTCAAGATGTTTTCCCGCGAAGTCATCACGGCGAAGACCAGTTAAGTTTGGTGTTATAAAAAACAAACCCGCCTGAAAAATAGGCGGGTTATTTGTTTCTACTGCTCAAGTATTTTTATTATCTGACCGCTTTTGATGTCCACGTCCGCAGAAACTGTTTGTTTTACAACTGCCCCGTAAGTGTTTGTGCCTTTGAATGTTGTGCTAACAATGGCATGAGGTGTTCCTTTCATCATCACCCGATAGGTTGTTTCTACGTGTTCATATGAATCATCGTTATTCATACTTTTCTTGATGGCAGTCTCTAATGGTTTATACGCCCCACTCCAGTGATTGAATTGATCTTCGAAGGTGTCAAACGTGACGCGATTATCCAAGGATGTTGGGTCATTTTTATAATCACCCTGGCACCAATCGAGCACCATGCCGAGCTGGAGATCTTTGGATTTTGTGTATGAATACTCGCTTACGCAACCGTAAAAACCATTGATTGAAGATTGTGGAAATTCATTGATTTTTGTAAACGTTTCAATGATGTTGCGGCGCTCTTTTTTAGAGCTAAGACGCCAATCATTAAGTGTTTTGGTTGCGTATTCAAATTCTTTTTTCTGTGGTTGGGTGGCGGCTGGCGCTGCTGCCGCTTGCGGTGCTGTTGTTTGCTTTGGGGATAGGCTTGCGCCAATAGCGCTAACGATAATACAGATTGCAAAATAGACGAGTGAAGATTTTTTCCTGTTTGGCATAAAAACCCACTTCGGATTTATAAGCCCGACCCAGAAAGCGATACCGGCTATCGCTGCAATGATGGTGATGATTTTTTCCATTGGATACCCTCCGTATTGAGGCGGGTATTATTGTCGATGGTGCTCAAAAACGGAACAGCCAAGCGCGGTGCGCCTGGCTGCTTCTTTGTCGAAGTGTAGTCAAAATGTAGACGAAGATTAGAATAAATCCTTTTATTCCATTGTGTTACTGGCTAGATTTCTTCACCATCCCTGTCTTCCCCCACATGATGTGGGGGTTTTTTTTGCCCTTCAAACTTGTTAACCGTTTATTCATCCGTTGACTCCTCAAGCTTCCGTTATACTAGCGGCATGACATGACAGGAGTTTTTATGAATCAATCCTATGGACGGCTGGTAAGCCGGGCAGCAATTGCGGCGACCGTCATGGCTTCCTGCCTGCTGCTGATTAAAATCTTTGCCTGGTGGTATACCGGTTCGGTCAGTATTCTGGCAGCACTGGTGGACTCGCTGATGGATATCGCCGCCTCGCTGACGAACCTGCTGGTGGTGCGCTACTCGCTACAACCGGCAGATGAAGAGCACACGTTCGGGCATGGGAAGGCTGAATCGCTGGCCGCCCTGGCGCAGAGTATGTTTATCTCCGGTTCGGCGCTATTCCTGTTTTTGACCGGTATTCAGCACCTGGTTTCACCGTCGCCGATGAACGATCCTGGCGTGGGCGTGGTGGTGACAGTTGTTGCACTTATATGCACACTGGTTCTTGTTACGTTCCAGCGTTGGGTGGTACGTAAAACGCAAAGCCAGGCTGTAAGGGCGGATATGCTTCATTATCAGTCTGATGTTATGATGAATGGCGCTATTCTTATTGCGCTCGGTCTTGCCTGGTATGGATGGCATCGCGCCGATGCATTATTCGCATTAGGGATTGGGATCTATATTTTATATAGTGCCTTACGGATGGGTTATGAGGCGGTACAGTCGCTTCTCGACCGTGCGCTTCCCGATGCTGAGCGACAAGAAATCATTGAAATCGTGACGAGCTGGCCTGGCGTCAGTGGAGCGCACGATCTCCGTACGCGGCAGTCAGGGCCGACCCGCTTTATTCAGATTCATATTGAAATGGAAGACAACCTGCCGCTGGTTCAGGCTCACGTCATAGCTGAACAGGTAGAGCAGGCGATTTTGCAGCGTTTTCCTGGTTCAGACGTCATCATTCACCAGGATCCCTGCTCGGTTGTACCCGGGTACGTTGGGCTTTCGTAATTCGTTGTAAAAAAGTGAGCCAGGCCAGCATTTTGTGTATAAATTACCGCCATTTGGTCTGACCTGAATCAATTCAGCTGGAAGTGATTGATATACTATTTGCAGTATTCGTTGGTCGAACAGTTTCTTCCGGCAAAAGATTTCAATTTTGCATTCCTAAGTTCAGAGGTAGTCATGATTAAGAAAATCGGTGTGTTGACAAGCGGCGGTGATGCGCCGGGCATGAACGCGGCAATTCGTGGGGTTGTCCGTTCAGCGCTGACGGAAGGTCTGGAAGTTTTTGGTATCTATGACGGTTATCTGGGTCTGTATGAAGATCGCATGGTGCAGCTCGACCGTTACAGCGTGTCGGACATGATTAACCGTGGCGGTACCTTCCTCGGCTCTGCACGCTTCCCGGAATTCCGCGATGAACACGTCCGTGAAGTGGCTATCGAGAACATGAAAAAACGTGGCCTGGACGCCCTGGTGGTTATCGGTGGTGACGGCTCCTATATGGGTGCAAAACGTCTGACTGAGATGGGCTTCCCGTGCATCGGTCTGCCAGGCACTATCGACAACGACATCAAAGGTACTGACTACACCATCGGTTATTTCACCGCGCTGGGTACCGTCGTTGAAGCGATTGACCGCCTGCGTGACACCTCTTCTTCCCACCAGCGTATCTCCATCGTGGAAGTGATGGGCCGCTACTGTGGTGACCTGACGCTGGCTGCGGCTATCGCTGGTGGCTGTGAGTTTGTGGTGGTACCGGAAGTGGAATTCAGCCGCGAAGACCTGGTTAACGAAATCAAAGCTGGTATCGCGAAAGGTAAGAAACACGCTATCGTGGCAATCACTGAGCATATCTGTGATGTTGACGAGCTGGCGAAGTACATCGAAACAGAAACCAAACGCGAAACCCGTGCCACCGTACTGGGTCACATCCAGCGTGGCGGTTCTCCAGGCCCATATGACCGTATTCTGGCGTCCCGCATGGGTGCGTACGCTATCGAACTGCTGCTGCAGGGTTACGGCGGCCGTTGCGTGGGTATTCAGAACGAAAAACTGGTTCACCATGACATCATTGACGCTATTGAAAACATGAAGCGTCCGTTCAAAGGTGACTGGTTAGACTGCGCGAAAAAACTGTACTGATCCTTCTGGCCCTCTTCTCTCTGAAGAGGGCCATTATTCCTCTATGTTATAGCCAATCTTTTTTTATTCTTTAATCATTGGTTAGCTTTCTGGCACGCTGCATTCATCCAAATACTGCACAAGAGAGCTGGGCGATGAATAAATGGGGCGTGGGTTTAACATTATTGCTGGCATCGACCAGCCTTCTGGCTAAGGATATCCAGTTACTGAACGTGTCGTACGACCCGACGCGTGAACTTTATGAGCAGTACAACAAAGCCTTCGCGGCACACTGGAAGCAAGAAACCGGTGATAACGTCGTGATTCGCCAGTCACACGGCGGTTCTGGTAAGCAGGCGACTTCGGTTATCAACGGTATTGAAGCCGACGTGGTCACGCTGGCGCTGGCCTACGACGTGGACGCGATTGCCGGGCGTGGCCGTATTGATAAAAACTGGATCAAACGTCTGCCGGACAACTCCGCACCCTATACCTCGACCATCGTTTTCCTGGTGCGTAAAGGCAACCCGAAACAAATTCATGACTGGAACGACCTGATTAAGCCGGGCGTGTCTGTCATCACCCCGAACCCGAAAAGCTCTGGCGGTGCACGCTGGAACTACCTGGCGGCCTGGGGTTACGCCCTGCACCACAATAATGGTGACCAGGCGAAGGCTCAGGAGTTCGTGAAAGCGCTGTATAAAAACGTCGAAGTACTGGATTCCGGCGCGCGTGGCGCAACCAATACCTTCGTTGAACGCGGTATTGGTGATGTGCTGATTGCCTGGGAAAACGAAGCCCTGCTGGCGACTCATGCGCTGGGCAAAGACAAATTCGAAATCGTCACCCCGAGTGAATCGATTCTCGCCGAGCCGACCGTCTCCGTGGTCGACAAAGTGGTTGAGAAGAAAGACACCAAAGTGGTGGCTGAAGCGTACCTGAAGTATCTCTACTCGCCAGAAGGCCAGGACATTGCGGCGAAGAACTTCTATCGCCCACGCGATCCGGCGGTTGCGAAGAAATACGAAAACGCATTCCCGAAACTGAAACTCTTCACGATTGATGAGACGTTTGGTGGCTGGACAAAAGCGCAGAAAGAACACTTCTCCAACGGCGGAACTTTCGACCAGATCAGCCAGCGCTAGGTGTTTTGCAAAGAACGACACGGTGACCCGGTGTGAGAAATCCGCCGGGTTTTTTATTTGGTCATCATTTTGCGTTACTCTTCCACTTCAAATGGATACGGGGAACGCGTTGTGAAAAAAATAATTGTACTGGTTCTGGTTGCCATCGCACTTGCCGTGGGTGGCTGGTTCTGGATGACATCGGGCAACCCGAACGCGTTGCGGCATATCGTTCTTGACCAGTGTTTGCCTAATCAGCTGCAGCATCGTAACCCGGCACCGTGCGCGCAGGTGAAACCTGACGCGGGTTATGTCGTGTTCAAAGACCGTAACGGGCCGCTGCAATATCTGCTGATGCCGACGTACCGCATCAACGGCACAGAAAGCCCGCTCCTGACCGAGCCCCACACACCGAACTTCTTCTGGCTGGCGTGGCAGTCACGTAGTTTTATGCGCCTTAAACGTGGTTCTGACGTGCCCGACAGTGCCATTTCACTGACCATCAATTCCCCAACCGGGCGCACGCAGAACCATTTCCATATTCACATCTCCTGCCTGCGGCCAGACGTGCGCGCGAAGCTCGATGCCAGCCAGGGGCAAATCAGCACCCAGTGGCTGCCGCTTCCCGGTGGACTGGAAGGGCATGAGTATCTTGCCCGTCGGGTGACGGAAAATGAGCTGGTGCAACGCAGCCCGTTTATGATGCTGGCGGAAGAACTGCCGGAAGCACGCGATCACATGGGACGCTTTGCGCTGGCGATGGCGCAGCAGTCGGACGGCTCATTTGTGTTGCTGGCGACCGAGCGTAACGTGATGATGCTTAACCGGGCCTCGGCAGAGGAATTGCAGGATCATCAATGCAATATTCTGAAGTGACCCCACTATAAATAGCGTTTACTCGTCCTGCCTGTCACCGTAGACTTGCTGAAAAAAACGACAGGAGACAGGCATGTCGCTCTGGTTAAGTTGCCCTCTGCTACTACCCTCATTGATTGTTGGCGTCACCATCGTGCTGTGGGCGACGTCACTGTTACCGGAATTTATCACCGCACTGCTGTTTTTTGCTGCGGCAATGACCGCCAAAATCGCCCCACCGGAGGTGATCTTTGGCGGTTTTGCCTCGTCCGCATTCTGGCTGGTGTTTAGCGGTTTTGTGCTTGGCGTGGCGATCCGCAAAACCGGTCTGGCGGACAGAGCCGCGCGGGCGCTGTCGGCAAAGCTCACCGATTCCTGGGTGCAGATGGTGGCAAGCGTGGTGTTGCTGAGTTATGCACTGGCGTTTGTGATGCCGTCGAACATGGGGCGTATTGCGCTGCTGATGCCAATCGTTGCGGCGATGGCAAAACGGGCCAGCATCGCTGACGGCTCGCGCGCCTGGTTTGGTCTGGCACTGGCCGTCGGGTTCGGTACTTTCCAGCTTTCGGCAACTATCCTGCCCGCTAACGTACCCAACCTGGTGATGAGTGGTGCGGCGGAAGGTTCGTACGGTATTCATCTCAACTATGTGTCCTATCTGCTACTCCACACCCCCGTACTCGGTATTCTCAAAGGGGTGATTTTGATTGGCCTGATCTGCTGGCTTTTCCCCGGCAGCCCAAAACCCCCGCACGACCTGGCTCCGTCTGAACCGATGGGGCGTGACGAAAAACGTCTCGCCTGGCTGCTGGCGGTGGTACTGGTGATGTGGGTGACGGAGAGCTGGCACGGTATCGGGCCTGCGTGGACCGGGTTGGTGGCATCGGTCATTGTGTTGCTGCCACGCATTGGTTTTATCACGGGCGAAGAGTTCGCGGCGGGTGTGAATATGCGCACCTGCATTTACGTAGCGGGGATTCTTGGGCTGGCGATTGTGGTGACGCAAACCGGCATCGGTTCGGCGGTAGGTGAGGAATTGCTGCATATTATGCCGCTGGATGCCGACAGGCCGTTCACCAGCTTCCTGGCACTGACCGGGATCACCACGGCGCTCAACTTTATTATGACCGCCAACGGCGTTCCGGCGCTGTATACCACACTGGCACAGAGTTTCTCTGACGCCACCGGATTCCCGCTGCTCTCGGTGATCATGATTCAGGTGTTGGGTTATTCCACGCCGCTGTTGCCATATCAGGCATCGCCAATTGTGGTGGCTATGGGGTTAGGAAAGGTGCCTGCCAGGGCGGGGATGTCGCTCTGTCTGGCGCTGGCGATCGCAACGTATCTGGTACTGTTGCCGCTGGATTATCTGTGGTTTAGCGTGCTGGGACGTTTATAAAAAAAGCCCGGTGGCGCTAACGCTTACCGGGCCTGCGATCCTGTAGGGCGGGTTAGCGAAGCGCCACCCGCCGCAAAGGCGATTAAGCCTGTTTAGCCGCTTCTGCCGCTTTAACGATCACCGCGAAAGCGTCAGCTTTCAGGGATGCGCCGCCAACCAGTGCGCCGTCGATGTCTGGCTGGGTGAACAGCTCAGCAGCGTTAGCTGCGTTTACAGAACCGCCGTACTGGATGATAACCTGCTCAGCCACTTTTGCGTCTGCTTTAGCGATGTGGTCACGGATGAATTTGTGAACCGCCTGAGCCTGCGCTGGGGTTGCTGATTTGCCGGTACCGATAGCCCAGACTGGTTCGTAAGCGATAACTGCGCCTTCGAACGCTGCCGCGCCCTGAGTTTTCAGCACGGCGTCGATCTGACGTGCACAAACTTCTTCCGTTTTACCGGCTTCGTTTTCTGCTTCGGTTTCACCGATGCACAGAACCGGGATCAAACCCTGCTCTTTCAGCACAGCGAATTTCTTCGCGATGAATTCGTCGGATTCTTTGTGATAGGTGCGACGCTCAGAGTGGCCGATGATGATGTATTTCGCACCGATATCTTTCAGCATTTCAGCGGAGGTTTCACCGGTGAACGCACCAGACAGGTTAACGTCAACGTTCTGAGCACCCAGAACGATGTGGCTGCCGTCAGCGGCGTGTTTAGCCAGATCCAGGTACATATCCGGCGGAGCGATGGCAACCGCACAGCCCGTCACGCCAGCCAGCTCTTTACGCAGGTTCGCAACCAGTTCGTTTACCATGTGGCGGCTGCCGTTCAGTTTCCAGTTACCCATCACTAAAGGATGTCGCATTTCAATTCTCCACGCTAAATAAGCGAATTAAGGAATATGGCCACCCTGACGGGCAGCATGGTCTGTGAATCAGTATAGAGATTTTCCCCTGAAAGGCTTTGCTTTTTGTCATTAATTCGCCCCTCCGAGTGAGTCTGATAGTGCCAGCTTAATCGGTTCAACTGCGAAGGTCAGTCCCTTTTCGCCGTTATCTGCCACAACATAGCGAATAGCACCTTCGGTATCGGTGTAGTAGCGCTTGTTTTTACCGGCGGTCAGGAGTTTTTGCAGCTTTTGCTGACTTTGTGCTTTCGTTAGCGCGGGCGTAAAGACCTGCAAAACCGCGCTCATGTACTCGAGTGCTTTCGCCTTCGCGGCTTTTTGCTCCGGCCCCTGAATCGGTAACCAGGTTATCTGCATGCTTTTGATTTTTAGCGTCCCGCGCTCCAGCGCAGTAGACGCGTATAAATTCTCGTTAATCTTGCTGGCAGCACGAGTCAGAGTGGGGGTATCGCGGGCGCTATCAATAGAGCGAAATTCATCCAGTGGCAGCTTTGGGTTGGCCTGATTAAAGGCTTCGCGAAACTGGCTGATGGATTGATCAAATGACGGTGCTCCTGCCAACAGGTAGGGCGCAGTCGTTGGGGCAGATGTTTCGGCAGCATGCAGGGAAAAGCCAGCGCTCAGCATGGCGAAACACAGCAAAAGAGAATGTACCGAACTTTTCATCAATATTGCCCCTGGCCGTAATGGCTCATGATTAAATCGATATCTGGTCGGCTTGTCAAAAGGTCACAACTCCAGGGTAAAATGCGCACCATACGATAATAAGGAACCTTACATGACCATACAGCAGTGGTTGTTTTCATTCAAAGGGCGTATTGGACGCCGTGATTTCTGGATCTGGATGGTGACGTGGATTGTCGCCATGTTGCTCCTTTTTTTCATTGCCTATAACGCGTGGCTGAGTACGCAGACGGCGGCATTTGCGTTGGTGTGCCTGTTGTGGCCAACAGCCGCTGTGGTGGTGAAACGCCTGCACGATCGCGGTCGTTCCGGTGCGTGGGCATTTCTGATTATTGTGGCGTGGATGCTGGTGGCGGGGAACTGGTCGATGCTTCCGTCCATCCTCCCCTGGGTGGTGGGCAGGCTACTGCCGACCATTATCTTTGTGATGATGGTTGTCGATCTGGGCGCGTTTATCGGCACCCAGAGCGAGAACAAATACGGTAAAGATACCCTTGAGGTGAAGTACCGCTGATCACCAGTAGTGTTCGGCGGTCATATGGCCCGGTCGACGGCGAAGATGTTTTGTCATCTGCCGGGTCTCTTTCAGGAGCTGCTGCGTGTCCCGAACCATCTGCGGGTTACCGCACAGCATGACATGGCTGGTTTCGGTATTCATCGGCAAGCCCACCGCCGCTTCCAGTGCACCACTCTCAATCAACGCCGGTACACGACCCGTCAGCGAACCTGCTGCGGTTTCCCGGCTGACGACGGTCTGAATTTTCAATTTCCCGCCATACTGCTGTTCCAGCGCCTGCATCTGTGGCAGATAGCTTAGGTCGGCAGCATAGCGCGCGGCGTGAACCAGCACGATGTTTTTGAAGCGCTCAAGGTCTTTGCCATACTGCAGGATAGAAAGGTAAGGGCCGATAGCGGTGCCGGTTGCCAGCATCCAGAGGGTATCGCAGTCCGGGATTTCATCCAGCACAAAGAAACCTGCCGCTTCACTCACAATCTGCACATCATCGCCGGGTTTAAGTGCCGCCAGGCGCGGGCTGAGCTTACCGTCCGGGACGGTGACAAGATAAAACTCGAGATCTGGATTGTCGGGTGCGTTGACGTAAGAGTAGGCGCGTTGCACGCGCTCGCCGTCGACATCCAGCCCCAGCTTTGCGAATTGTCCGGCGGTAAACGGGTGGACGGGAGCATGCACGGTGAGACTAAATAGCGCATCGGTCCAGAATTGTATCTTTGTGATTTTACCTGTTACCCAGTCCGCCATGATCTTCTCCTGTGCTGTATCTCTGTTCTATCTTCCGTACTTGTGGTGAAGATTTCCAGCCCATATGGGCCGGAAAGCTCTATCGATCAAACGGTTTTACAGAATGTGGGTCTGTACGTCCGGGTCTTTGCGATCGAGATAGTGGATAGACTGTATACGGCGAATGGTGCGCGACTTACCGCGGATCAGCAGCGTTTCGGTGGTCGCCATGTTGCCCTTGCGGGTGATACCGTCCAGCAGATCGCCTTTGGTGATACCGGTGGCGGAGAAAATAACGTTATCGCTGCGCGCCATTTCGTCCAGAGCGAGGACTTTATTGGCTTCGATGCCCATTGCTTCACAGCGTGCCAGCTCGTCTTCGCCGATACGGCGGTTCTCTGCGCTGTCGCCTTTGACTTCATGACGCGGCAGCAGTCGCGCCTGCATATCGCCGTCCAGCGCGCGGATCACCGCAGCAGAAACCACACCTTCCGGTGCACCGCCGATACCGTAAAGCACGTCCACTTCGCTGTCTGGCATACAGGTCAGAATAGAGGCGGCCACGTCACCGTCCGGGATGGCAAATACGCGCACGCCAAGCTTTTGCATCTGCGCAATGGTCGCGTCATGGCGCGGTTTCGCCAGAATCGTTACGGTCAACTCGCTAAGCGGTTTACCCAGCGCTTTGGCTATATTGCGCAGGTTCTCTTCCAGCGGCAGGCTGAGGTCGATAGCACCTTTCGCGCCAGGGCCGACAATCAGCTTTTCCATGTACATATCGGGTGCGTTGAGGAAACAACCTTTGTCACCCACCGCCAGTACCGCCAGCGCGTTGGCCTGGCCCATTGCCGTCATGCGGGTCCCTTCGATCGGGTCGACGGCGATATCCACGGCATCGCCTTTGCCCGTACCAACTTTTTCACCGATGTAGAGCATGGGCGCTTCGTCGATCTCGCCCTCGCCAATCACGATGGTGCCGTCGATGTTGACCTGGTTAAGCACAATGCGCATGGCATGGACAGCCGCGCCGTCAGCGGTGTTTTTGTCGCCACGACCCAGCCATTTATAGCCCGCCAGCGCGGCCGCTTCGGTCACGCGGGAAAATTCGATAGCAAGTTCACGTTTCATGAGGTACTCGTGCAGTCAAAAGGAATTGCACGAAGTTTATCACAGAGTGGCGTTGGGTGCGGTTTGGGTAACCCTCTCCCCTGTGGGGAGAAGGTTAGGTGGGGGTAAATTACTCTTCGTGATCTTCCCACGCCAGGGCGCGTTTCACCGCTTTCTTCCAGCCGTTATAACGGACGTTACGCTCGGTGGTTTCGATGCCAGGGCGGAATTCGCGTTCGATTACCGCTTTTTCCTGCAGCTCGTCCAGGTTCTGCCAGAAGCCCACGGCCAGACCAGCAAGGTAAGCCGCACCCAGCGCGGTAACTTCGCGTACTTCCGGGCGCTCTACGCGGGTACCCAGAATGTCGGCCTGGAACTGCATCAGGAAGTTGTTGGCTACCGCACCGCCATCCACGCGCAGAGCGTGCAGACGGATACCGGAGTCAGCCTGCATGGCTTCCAGAACATCACGTGTCTGGTAGGCAATGGATTCCAGCGTGGCGCGAATGATGTGGTTAGAGTTCACACCACGCGTCAGGCCGAAAATCGCGCCGCGAGCATACGGATCCCAGTAAGGTGCGCCCAGACCCGTGAACGCAGGTACCACGTATACACCGTTGGTATCTTTCACTTTGGTGGCGAAGTATTCAGAGTCGAATGCATCGCTGATAAGCTTCATCTCGTCACGCAGCCACTGAATGGATGCACCCGCCATGAACACCGCACCTTCCAGAGCGTAGTTCACTTCACCGCGTGGGCCGCAGGCGATGGTGGTCAGCAGACCGTTCTCTGATTTCACCGCTTTCTCGCCGGTGTTCATCAGCATGAAGCAGCCTGTGCCGTAGGTGTTTTTCGCCATCCCTTCCTTGACGCACAGCTGGCCGAACAGCGCCGCCTGCTGGTCACCGGCGATACCGGCGATAGGAATACGGGTACCGCCTTTACCACCGATGTTGGTCTGACCGTACACTTCAGAAGACTTACGCACTTCTGGCAGCATGGCGCGTGGAATGTCCAGCGCGTCCAGCATCTTGTCATCCCACTCAAGGGTATTGATGTTGAAAAGCATGGTACGCGAGGCGTTGGTGTAGTCGGTCACGTGGACGCGTCCCTGGGTCATCTTCCAGATAAGCCAGGTATCGACGGTACCGAACAGCAGCTCGCCGCGTTTTGCTCGTTCGCGTGAACCTTCCACGTGGTCGAGGATCCACTTCACTTTGGTGCCGGAGAAATACGGGTCAACCACCAGACCGGTTGCGCTACGCACGTACTCTTCCATGCCGTCGCGTTTTAGCTGCTCACAAATTTCCGCAGTACGACGGCACTGCCAGACGATAGCATTGTAAATAGGCTTACCAGTTTCACGTTCCCAGACCACGGTTGTTTCACGCTGGTTGGTAATACCAATGGCGGCAATCTCGTCGGAACTGATATCGGCTTTTGCCAGCACTTCGACCAGCGTAGAGCTTTGTGACGCCCAGATCTCCATTGGGTCGTGTTCTACCCAGCCTGGGCGAGGATAAATTTGCTCAAATTCGCGCTGTGACACGCTGACGATATTCGCGTCATGATCCATTACGACAGCGCGGGAGCTGGTAGTGCCCTGGTCGAGCGCAACGATATATTTTTTTTCGGTCATGGTATGTGTCCCGTAGTCAGATTACAGCGAAGCTTTTTGTTGTGCGGCAGAAGTTGTTTCCTTCTCTTCTTCCACACAGGTGTCGCACGGTAAGTGGCGACCAATTAATTTGCGGTAGCTAAACGCACCCAGCGCAGCGCCGACAACCGGCGCAAACAGCGGTACCAGGAAGTAAGGAATGTCTTTGCCACCGGTGAAGGCTACGTCGCCCCAGCCTGCGATAAAGGCGAAGGCTTTTGGCCCGATATCACGCGCCGGGTTCATGGCGAAACCGGTCAGTGGGCCCATTGATGCGCCAATCACGGCAATCAGCAGGCCAATCAGCAGCGGAGCCAGCGGGCCACGCGGAATGCCGTTACCATCGTCAGTCAGCGCCAGGATAACGCCCATCAGGATAGCGGTAATCACTGTTTCAACTGCGAACGCCTGCACAAAATTGATATGCGGGTTTGGATACGTTGAGAAGATACCTGCGAGATCAATACTTTCGACACTGCCGCGCACCATATGATGTGCTTGCTCGAAGTCGATGAAAAGATTGTAATAAAGCCCGTAAACTAACGCCGCTGCACAAAACGCGCCGGCAAATTGAGAAATGATGAACGGAACAACTTTGCGTCCGTCAAAGCACGCGAACAGCCACAGTGCGATGGTTACCGCCGGGTTAAGATGTGCACCAGAAACTCCTGCGGTCAGGTAAATGGCCATTGCCACACCCAGACCCCAGATGATACTGATTTCCCACTGACCAAAACTGGCACCCGCCACTTTCAGTGCAGCGACACAGCCCACTCCGAAGAATATCAACAACCCGGTACCAAGGAACTCGGCGATGCACTGGCCTTTTAAGGTTGATGTCTGACTCATAATCGGAATCCTGAAGAAATTGATGTTTATTGTTAGCATGGCCGCCCGTGACAGCCACGATGTCCTGTAGACATAGTGTTAATTTATCGTTAACGAGCAAAAACGAGAAATATCGAAATTAAAATGTGTGGTCTGCGTCAATAAAATGAGCGTTTTCGCGCCATAAAGCGCGTTTTTGCATCAGTACGGAATGTGAGCTGAATCATTTCATTAACGAAAGGCTTAACAATTTAGGGGTATATGACGCGAACGCACCAGGACGAGGCCGAAAAGTGTTGCAAACCGCGATCTGCGCGGTGTGTTGCTGGACACAGAGCGCCGTGCTCCATACAATCGTTGGTATATGTCGTGCGCGTTTACGTTAAAGCGTCGCCTTGCAATTCAGGAGAGGTAGCATCATGTCTTTAGAAGTGTTTGAGAAACTGGAATCGAAAGTACAGCAGGCGATTGACACCATCACGCTGCTGCAAATGGAAATTGAAGAGCTGAAAGAGAAGAACAACAGCCTGGCGCAGGAAGTTCAGACCGCTCAGCACGGTCGCGAAGAACTGGAGCGCGAAAACAACCAGCTGCGTGAACAGCAGAACGGCTGGCAGGATCGCCTGCAGGCGCTGCTTGGGCGTATGGAAGAAGTCTGATTTCTCTCGGGAAATACAGATGAAAATAAGCCGGGTAAAGCGTCGACGCCACCCGGCTTTTTTATGGTTCACGCAAAGTCGCGGTGAAACAACGGTATCACTCAATATCCAGCGGATCTTCGGAAAGAATAATGCCGGTGTTATCGGCATAGAGGTGGTCGCCGGAGAAGAAGGTTACGCCGCCGAAATTCACGCGCACGTCGCTTTCGCCGATGCCTTCACCTGCCGCACCTACCGGTATGGCTGCGATGGCCTGAATGCCGAGATCCAGCTCTTCCAGGTCATCGACCTGGCGTACTGCACCGTAAACCACAATGCCTTCCCACTCGTTTTGCATGGCAAGACGGGCAAGATCGGCGTCGATGAGGGCCCGGCGCACGGAACCGCCGCCATCGACCAGCAGGATACGGCCACGGCCATTCTGTTCGAGCAGATCGTACAGCAACCCGTTATCCTCGAAACATTTCACCGTGATGATTTGCCCGCCAAACGACGACCGCCCACCAAAGTTGGAGAACAGCGGTTCAACGACGTTGACATCTTCCTGGTAGATGTCACAAAGCTCGGAGGTATCGTATTTCATAGGGTTACCGCTCTGTTGCTGCGAATGTGTTCAGTATATCGTGCGAAACGCGTTGTTGGCAAAATCATCAATTGTTAATTGATATTTGTCAGTTAACTCAGTATCTGGCTTAAAACAATCCCTAGCACGAACAACAGGTTAGTCAGCAATGCACCTTTTACCGTGCGTTCCAGCATGGGGGGCATTGCCGTCGGGCTAAGTTCCCGCATCACAAAGCGAGCCTGTTTCACCAGCATTGGCGCAGCGAGCACGAACAGCCAGCCCCACAGGCTGTGCAGGGAGATCAGGTTAAACAGGGCCAGGCAGACCAGCGCGCCAATCAACAGACACGCATGATAACGGCGGGCGTTAACCGGCCCCAGACGGACTGCCAGCGTGTTTTTGCCGTTCTCGCGGTCGCTGTCGATATCGCGCAGGTTGTTGATGTTGAGTACCGCAGTAGCCAGCAGACCGCAGGCGGTCGCCGGCAGGAACAGGGCAGGGATGAGCATATGTGCCTGTAAGTACCCGCTGCCCATCACGCTCAGCCAGCCGAAGAATACCAGCACAGAGATATCACCCAGGCCGATATAACCGTAAGGGCGCGTACCGACGGTGTAGGTAATGGCCGCGATAATCGCGAGCACACCCAGCACCATAAAGCCAATGAAATCAGCCGTTGTTTTACAGGCAACAGACACCAGCGCCAGACCGGACAGGCAAATCAGCACGACGGTGATAATCAGCGCACGTTTCATCTGCGGCTGGGTAATCACCCCTTTCTGCATTCCGCGCAGCGGCCCGATACGGTCGGGTTTATCGCTGCCTTTCTCTGCATCACCATAGTCGTTGGCGAGATTAGAGAGAATTTGCAGCAAACCAGCAGTAACAAGTGCAAGCAAGGCAACCAGCGGATCGAAATGGCCCTGCCACCAGGCAAGGGCAGTGCCGACAATGATTGCGGCAAAGGCCAGAGGAAGGGTTTTAGGGCGCAGACTTTCGAGCCACGCCTGAGTACGGCTGATATCAGTCATAGTTATTTAGCCAATAAAAATGGGGCTTTTCAGCCCCATTAACAGTGATGAGAATGCAGTAACCGCGATTATAGGATAAAACGGCTCAGATCTTCATCTGCCACTAACGCATCCAGGTGTTTACCCACATACTCTGCGTCAATGGTAATGCTTTGACCGTTAAGGTCGCTCGCATCATAAGAGATATCTTCCATCAGGCGTTCCAGCACCGTGTGCAGACGACGCGCACCAATGTTCTCGGTGGTTTCGTTGACCTGCCATGCGGCCTGGGCGATACGTTTGATACCGTCCTCGGTAAAGTCGATATTCACGCCTTCGGTGGCCATCAGTGCTTTGTACTGTACGGTCACCGACGCGTTTGGCTCGGTCAGGATACGTTCGAAATCTTCGGTGGTCAGCGCCTGCAGTTCAACGCGGATCGGCAGACGACCCTGCAGTTCCGGGATCAGGTCAGACGGGCTGGCAATCTGGAACGCACCGGAAGCGATAAACAGGATGTGGTCCGTTTTTACCATACCGTGCTTGGTGGAGACGGTGCAGCCTTCAACCAGCGGCAGCAGGTCGCGCTGTACGCCTTCGCGGGAGACGTCCGGGCCGGACGCGTTGCCGCGCTTACAGATCTTGTCGATTTCGTCGATAAACACGATACCGTGCTGCTCAACCGCATCGATAGCATCTTGCTTCAGCTCTTCCGGGTTCACCAGCTTCGCCGCTTCTTCTTCAATCAGCAGCTTCATCGCTTCTTTGATTTTCAGCTTACGCGCTTTCTGCTTCTGGCCACCCAGGTTCTGGAACATGGACTGCAGCTGGCTGGTCATCTCTTCCATGCCCGGAGGAGCCATGATTTCCACACCCATTGGCGCAGCAGCGAGATCGATCTCAATCTCTTTGTCGTCCAGCTGACCTTCACGCAGTTTTTTGCGGAAAGCCTGACGCGCCGCCGAAGGTTCAGACTGCTGTTCAGCCTGGCCCCAGTTGTTTTTTGCTGGCGGGATCAGCACGTCGAGAATACGCTCTTCGGCCATCTCTTCGGCGCGGAAGCGGTTTTTCTCGATAGCCTGGACACGCACCATCTTGATCGCGGAATCGGTCAGATCGCGGATGATGGAGTCCACTTCTTTACCCACATAGCCCACTTCGGTGAACTTGGTGGCTTCAACTTTGATGAAGGGTGCGTTAGCCAGTTTCGCCAGACGACGGGCGATTTCGGTTTTACCGACACCGGTCGGGCCGATCATCAGAATGTTTTTCGGTGTGACTTCGTGGCGCAGCTCTTCATCAAGCTGCATACGACGCCAGCGGTTACGCAGGGCGATGGCCACAGAACGCTTAGCGTTATCCTGGCCAATAATGTGTTTGTTCAGTTCGCTGACAATTTCGCGTGGGGTCATTTCAGACATGGGAGATCCTTACGCTTTAGACGGTAATTCTTCGATGGTGTGGTTGTGGTTGGTATAGATGCAGATATCTCCTGCAATATCCAACGCTTTCACTGCGATATCACGCGCGTTCATGTCGGTATTTTCCAACAGCGCACGGGCCGCAGCCTGGGCATAAGGGCCGCCAGAGCCGATGGCAATCAGGTCGTTTTCCGGCTGAATAACGTCACCGTTACCGGTGATAATCAGTGAGGCAGTTTCATCGGCCACGGCCAGCAGCGCTTCGAGCTTGCGCAGCATACGATCGGTACGCCAGTCTTTCGCCAGCTCAACGGCGGCTTTCACCAGATGACCCTGGTGCATTTCCAGTTTACGTTCAAACAGTTCAAACAGCGTGAAGGCATCAGCCGTGCCGCCCGCAAAACCGGCGATCACTTTGTCGTTATATAAACGACGGACTTTTTTCACGTTGCCTTTCATGACGGTATTACCCAGCGTGGCCTGGCCATCACCGGCAATCACCACCTGGCCGTTACGGCGTACACTTACAATTGTTGTCACGAGCAGACCCCCTGGTTACAGAATCGGGAAACAGAAGCCCTGAGCCAGTGCTCAGGGCTGAATAGAATGATAGATGGGGGGGATTTTGGGGGTTTCAACCCCCGGAGGCGAGTCGAATGCAGTTTGTGTGACCTGCCATCTTCAGACGAGAGATCGTGCCATCCGCATTTTCTTTGCCTTTGACCGGGCCAATCACCACGCGATTCCAGCCATTGTTGGTGGTTATGCGGGAATCAAAGCCTTCAAACGCCAGCTGAGCACGTACCGTTTCGGCCTGTTCTGCACCTTTAAACGAGCCACACTGAACCATCCAGCGACGTTCGTCTTTCTTCTCAGCCGTTTGCTTCGGCGCTTCGGTCTCTTTGGTGACCGGTGCGGCCTGCTGCGTTTTCGGCTGTTGCGCGGTGGTATGCGCAGGTGTTTGCAACAGATCCTGATAAGGCTGAGCCGTTTGCTTTTGCGGCTGAGTCTTTGGCTGCTGTTGAACAGGCTGCGACTGCACCGTACGCGTCTGTTGTTGCGGCTGCTGGTACGGTTGTTCCGTCACTCGCGGCTGCGTACGAGGCTGCTGTACTGGCTGAGTTTGCGCCAACTGCTGTTGTTGAATCTGTTGCTGGGCCTGACGTCGCTGCAGCGTTTGCTGACGCTGCTCCGGCGTTTGTTCGTTCCACGGCACTTCGTTCAACTGCGTAGGCTGCTGGCGCATATCGGCCTGCATTTGTGCCAACAGTTGACGTTGTTCGTCGGTGAGCTGGTTGGGGTTCACCACTTCACCACCGGCGGACGGTTCAGTCGGTGCGCGAACGCCTGGCTGGCGGCTTTCCAGCTCTTTAATATAACGCCAGCGCTCTTCCGGTTTTGGCGGCAGACCATTCCCGGCAACCTTGTTGCCCTGAAGGGCCTCAGACTCTTCTTTTTTATGGTGAGTAATAAAGTACAGACCGCCAATAAAGGCCACCAGTACAGCCGCAGCAATAGCGACCATTGCTGGCGAGACAGCAGGCAGGTTACGTTGCTTGTTCCTTGAGCTACTCTTTTTGCGTCGCGAAGGTGCCGGCTGGCCGCGACGTACATAATCTCGTTGTGCCACTATCGTTTCGCTGTATTTATTCGTTCGTCAGCCCGCCATGTTACTTAAGCGGCGGGGCTTTGACCAGATAAGGGTGTCCTAAAGGCATTTACTTTAAGTCAATGCCTGAGTCGTGCCACGAACAATCAGTTCGCAGTCCAGCAACCGTGAGCCGCTGCTAACTGCCTGACCATGCAGTTGATCCAGCAAAAGAAGCATAGCTTCACGACCAATGTCATAGCGTGGCTGCGAGACGGTTGAGAGCGGTGGATCGCAAAATTCTGAAAGCGAAATATTATCGAAACCAATAATCGATAAATCTTTTGGTATGCGCAGGCCGCGACGTTTGGCATACGATAATGCACCCAGTGCCATCACGTCACTGTGACAGAACACGGCAGTAGGCGGTTCAGGCAGTGCCAGAAGTTTTTCCAGCGCTTGTCCACCGGCTTCAAAGGTAAAATCGCCACGCGCGATGTAGTGTGGATCGACAGTGACGCCCGTGCGGCGTAGCGCCTGAACGTAGCCCTGCAGGCGGTAGTGACACAGCGGCATCTCTTCCGGCCCGGCAATGCAGCCAATACGCTTATGCCCCAGCTCCTGGAGATAGTTCACGGCGTTGAATGCGGCGGTCAGGTTATCGATATGAACGGTCGGCAGTTCCAGCTCTGGCGCGAATTCGTTGGCCATCACCATCGGCGGTAAATTACGCTGTTCTTCAATACTGGCATCAAACGGCAAACGAGAGCCGAGCAGCAGCATGCCGTCGATCTGTTTGGTGATGATGAGGTCGATAAAGGTTTTTTCCTGCTGGTTCTGGTGGGCACAGTCGCCAATCAGCACCAGATAACCTTGCTCAGCCGCCGTCACTTCGATACCGCGAATAATCTCGCTGAAGAAGGGATCGCAAATGTCCGGCACAATCACCAGAATGGTGCGCGATTCATTGCGCTTAACGTTACGCCCCATCGCCTGCGGGAAATACCCCACTTCCAGCGCCGCCTGTTCCACCCGGTTGCGGGTTGCCTGGGAGACTTTGTCCGGGTTCATTAATGCGCGGGACACTGTTGCCGTAGAGACTTTCGCTTTTTGGGCAACGTCTTTCATGGTCGCAGTAGCAACCTCTTTCCTGGACTTCAACGTCTTCTCCTCGCCTGAACACCGAACTTCTGACGTCTCCATTTTTACAGATTGTTAATGGAATCGGTTACAGAATTTTCATAAAAAGTGTGAGGAGTATTAAATTTTTTCGATCCGTCTTCAGCTTTCAATCGGATCGACGTCGAGAACCCACTTCACTTTCCGTGCTTCCGGCAGTGTGTTGATCAGTGCCAGCGTGCCGCTGACGATATGTTGTAAGCGGATACGTGAAGGGTGCTGGAGCAAAATCTGCCAGCGAAAACGTCCGCCGCGTTTAGGAGCCAGTGCAGGAACCGGGCCTAAAATCCACAGCTGATTATCCACCAGCGGGCTGGCCTGCAGGAGATTTCTCAATTGCTGCAGGAAAAGAGGAGCCTGCTGGTTGTTATGGTCTTCAGCCCGGATGATGACGTGGCTGGTCCACGGGGGAAGCTGCATCGTCTGGCGTTCAGCAAGTGCCTGTTCAGCGAATGCGTCATAACCTTTATGCAGTAAGGTCTGCAGTAGCGGATGCTCGGGATGGTGCGTTTGCAGTACCACTTCGCCTTGCTTTCCGGCGCGTCCGGCACGTCCGGCAACCTGGGTATAAAGCTGGGCAAAGCGTTCGGCTGAACGGAAATCTGCGGAGAACAGTGCTCCGTCCACGTCCAGCAGGGCGACCAGCGTGACGTCCGGGAAGTGGTGCCCTTTGGCCAGCATCTGGGTACCAATGAGGATGCGCGCGCCACCGCGATGCACTTCGGCTAACTGTTGTTCCAGCGCACCTTTGCGGCTGGTGGTGTCCCGGTCGATACGCGAAATGGGAACGTCAGGAAAGAAGGGCGTAAGCGCCTGTTCCAGCTGCTCCGTCCCCAGACCGACCGGCACAATATGCGTTGAACCGCACGACGGACACTGGTGCGGTACCGGGCGCTGGCTGTCGCAGTGATGGCAGCGCAAATGCCGCTGGGCCTGATGGAAGGTGTAGTAGTGGTCACAGCGCGGGCATTCTGCTATCCAGCCGCAGTCGTGGCAGAGCAGTGCTGGGGCAAATCCGCGGCGGTTAAGAAATAAAATGACCTGGTTGCCCGCCTGTAAATGCTGGCGCATGCGGGTGATTAGCGCAGGTGCTAACCCCGCCTGAACCTGCTGGCCTTTCAGATCCAGAACATGCTGAATGGCCGGGCGCGCATTCCCCGCGCGACGCGTCAGGCGCAGCATATGGTATTTGCGCTGACGAACATTGTGCAATGTTTCAAGTGCCGGGGTGGCGGAACCCAGAATAATAGGGATTTGCTCACTATGGGCGCGATACACAGCCAGATCGCGGGCATGATAGCGCCAGCCCTCCTGCTGTTTATAGGAACTGTCGTGTTCTTCATCTATCACGATGACGCCGAGGTTTTTAAATGGCGTAAACAGTGACGAACGGGTGCCAATCACAATCGCCGCTTCGCCGTTTTTGGCTTTCAACCAGGCGCTGAGACGCTCGCTGTCGTTCAGACCAGAGTGCAGAACTTCAACGGGAGCATTGAAACGTTCGCGGAAGCGGGCGATGGTTTGTGGCGTCAGGCCGATCTCCGGCACCATCACCAGCGCCTGTTTGCCCTGGGCGAGCACATTTTCCAGCACGCTCAGGTAAACTTCGGTTTTACCGGAGCCGGTGACGCCGGCGAGCAGCCAGGCGGAGAAATGATCGGAGGCGCTGTGAATGGCTCCCACGGCGGTGGCCTGCTCGGTATTCAGGCGCAGACGGTCACCGGATACAGAAAAGTTGTTTCGCCAGTCGTAAAGGGCGGGGGCTTCGCTACCCAGTTCACTCAGCCCTTTCTTCCTTAATGCCTGCAGCGCGGTTTCACTGACTTCAAGCTCGTTGACCTGATGCCGCCAGATTTTCCCCTGGCGCAGCGCTGCCAGCGCCTGCTGTTGTTTCTGCGAGCGCTTCAGGCTGTTGATGTCCACGGCCTGCCCCTGCTCGGTGGCAAACCAGTACCACATTCGCGCATGGCTGGCGCTCTTACCCTGGCGCAGCAAAATGGGCAGCGCATGGAACAGGACATCGCCAATCGGATGGTGATAGTAATCCGCTGCCCACAGCAGCAGTCGCCAGGTACTGGTGGAGAAAACCGGCTCGCTGTCCAGCACCTCAACAACTGCCTTCAGTTCATTAAGCGGTAACTCACTCTTGTCGCTGACGGAAACCACAATCCCCACGCGCTGTTGTTTGCCAAACGGCACGGTCACGCGACAGCCCGCTTTGGCGCTCATGCTGTCGGGCAGCAGATAGTCAAAGGTGCGGGGAAGCGGAACGGGCAGGGCAACGTGAGCGACGGGCATCGAATCTTCCTGACTTGAAAAGTGGCGCGTTAGTATACACATTAGTGAAAGCAGCGTGCGGATCAGTTTGCATACGGTGGTCAAATTCTGTATGATTCGCCGCCTTTGATGCGCTTTATGCAGCGTCAAAACCTATACTATTAACATCGCGTGGTGTCTGGCGTTAGGGCTGGAAGAGCGACGCGGCCTTAACTGAGGTTCTCCCATGAAAAAAGATATTCACCCTAAATACGAAATGATTACTGCAAACTGCTCTTGCGGTAACTCTATCCAGATCCGCTCCACCGTGGGTCACGATCTGAACCTGGACGTGTGCGGCAAATGCCACCCGTTCTACACTGGTAAGCAGCGTGATGTTGCAACCGGTGGCCGTGTTGACCGCTTCAACAAGCGTTTCAGCATCCCGGGCGCGAAATAAGTTTCCCGAAAAAAAGGCACCGCAAGGTGCCTTTTTTGTATCTGCTTCTCAGTATTCCCACGTATCCGGGTCGATACCCAGTTCACGCATGATCACCTTTGCCTCTTCCGGGATTTCATCACTACGCTCTTTGCGCAGATCGTCATCGTTCGGCAACGGTTGGCCGGTAAATGCATGCAGAAACGCTTCGCACAGCAGTTCGCTGTTGGTCGCGTGACGCAGGTTGTTCACCTGACGACGCGTGCGTTCATCGGTGAGGATCTTCAACACCTTCAGAGGAATGGAAACCGTAATTTTTTTTACTTGTTCACTCTTCTTACCGTGCTCAGCGTATGGGCTGATATATTCGCCGCTCCATTCAGCCATGAGATACCTTTAATCCTCTCAGTCATTAATCTAAAGGTGCAAAACCTGTAACCGTCCGTTTTGAACCGTAATCTTGCGTAGTTTACCGTAGAGACGATACCGTGGCACGGATATTGCCGCTGTAGCGTGCACTAAAGCGTATAATTTTAACGGCTATTTGCGCATTGCTCAATCTATACGCAAAGAAGTTTAGATGTCCAGATGTATTGACGTCCATACTTTCAGTGTTTACTCTGGTGCCTGACTTTTCACCTAATTAGCCAGGAAGCCTTCACCATGACGCGTAAACAGGCCACCATCGCAGTGCGTAGCGGATTGAATGATGACGAGCAGTACGGCTGTGTTGTCCCGCCGATTCATCTTTCCAGTACTTACAATTTCACCGGATTTAATGAACCCCGTGCGCATGACTACTCGCGTCGTGGTAACCCTACGCGTGATGTTACCCAACGCGCGCTGGCGGAGCTGGAAGGCGGTGCAGGGGCAGTGTTAACCAATACGGGGATGTCTGCCATTCACCTGGTGACGACGGTGTTCCTGAAACCGGGTGACCTGCTGGTTGCCCCGCATGACTGCTACGGCGGCAGCTATCGTCTGTTTGATAGCCTGGCAAAACGTGGCTGCTATCGCGTGCTGTTTGTCGATCAAAACGACGAACAGGCGCTGAAACAGGCGCTGACAGAGCAGCCGAAGCTGGTGCTGGTGGAAAGTCCAAGCAATCCATTGTTGCGTGTTGTCGATATTGCGAAAATTTGTCAGCTCGCAAGGGATGCAGGAGCGATAAGTGTAGTGGATAATACCTTCCTCAGTCCGGCCCTTCAGAACCCACTTGCACTGGGTGCAGATCTGGTATTGCATTCATGCACTAAATATCTGAACGGCCATTCTGACGTGGTAGCGGGCGTGGTGATTGCCAAAGATCCCGACGTTGTCACCGAACTGGCATGGTGGGCCAATAACATCGGCGTCACCGCAAGTGCCTTCGACAGCTATTTGTTGTTACGCGGTATTCGTACGTTGTCGCCGCGCATGGAAGCGGCGCAGCGTAATGCTCAGGCAATTGTCGATTTCCTGAAAACGCAGCCGCTGGTGAAGAAGCTTTATCACCCGTCGTTGCCTGAAAATCAGGGACATGAGATTGCCGCGCGCCAACAGAAGGGATTTGGTGCGATGTTAAGTTTTGAACTGGATGGCGACGAGCAAACGCTGCGTCGCTTCCTGAGCGGGTTGTCATTGTTTACGCTGGCGGAATCCTTAGGTGGGGTGGAAAGCTTAATCTCCCACGCCGCGACCATGACGCACGCAGGTATGGCACCAGAAGCACGTGCCGCCGCCGGTATTTCTGAGACGCTGCTGCGTATCTCTACCGGTATTGAAGATTCTGAAGATTTAATTGCCGATCTGGAAAATGGCTTCCGGATCGCAGCCAAGGGGTAATCATGAGTGTGATAGCGCAGGCAGGGGCGAAGGGTCGTCAACTGCACAAGTTTGGTGGTAGTAGTCTTGCTGATGTGAAGTGTTACCTGCGTGTCGCAGGGATCATGACAGAGTATTCACAGCCGGGTGACATGATGGTTGTCTCCGCGGCTGGCAGCACCACCAATCAGTTGATTAGCTGGCTGAAATTGAGCCAGACCGATCGCCTTTCTGCGCATCAGGTGCAACAGTCATTACGCCGTTACCAGAGCGAGCTGATTGCCGGCTTGCTGCCAGCGGACGTGGCGGACGGGCTGATTAGCGCCTTTACTCATGACCTTGAGCGTCTGGCTGCACTGCTGGACAGCGGCATTACCGATGCGGTGTATGCTGAAGTGGTCGGCCACGGTGAAGTGTGGTCTGCGCGTCTGATGGCTGCCGTGCTGCAACACCTTGGTGTGGACGCCGCCTGGCTCGATGCGCGTGACTTCCTGCGTGCCGAACGTGCCGCGCAGCCGCAGGTAGATGAGGGGCTGTCTTATCCGCTACTGCAACAGCTGCTGGTGCAACACCCCGGCAAACGCATTGTGGTGACAGGGTTTATCAGCCGCAGCAATGCAGGCGAAACCGTGCTGCTTGGGCGTAACGGTTCTGATTACTCTGCGACGCAAATCGGTGCGCTGGCGGGGGTTTCCCGTGTCACCATCTGGAGCGACGTGGCCGGTGTTTACAGCGCTGACCCGCGTAAAGTGAAAGATGCCTGCCTGTTGCCGCTGCTGCGTCTCGACGAAGCCAGTGAGCTGGCGCGTCTGGCGGCACCGGTTCTGCACGCCCGTACGCTGCAGCCGGTATCCGGTAGTGACATCGACCTGCAGCTTCGCTGTAGCTACACCCCGGATCAGGGTTCCACACGCATTGAACGCGTGCTGGCTTCTGGTACCGGGGCGCGTATCGTCACCAGCCACGACGACATCTGCCTGATTGAGTTCCAGGTGCCTGCCGGCCATGACTTCAAGCTGGCGCACAAAGACATCGACCTGATCCTGAAGCGTGCGCAGGTGCGTCCGCTGGCCGTTGGCGTACACAATGACCGCCAGCTGCTGCAGTTCTGCTACACCGCTGAAGTGGCGGACAGCGCGCTGAAAATTCTTGATGAAGCGGGCTTGCCTGGCGAGCTTCGTCTGCGTCAGGGGCTGGCACTGATAGCGATGGTGGGCGCAGGCGTCACCCGTAACCCGCTGCACTGCCACCGTTTCTGGCAGCAACTGAAAGGCCAGCCAGTTGAATTTACCTGGCAGTCGGAAGAGGGCATCAGCCTGGTGGCCGTTCTGCGTAAAGGGCCAACCGAGAGCCTGATCCAGGGGCTACATACTTCCCTGTTCCGGGCGGAAAAACGTATCGGCCTGGTGCTGTTCGGTAAAGGTAACATTGGTTCCCGCTGGCTGGAGCTGTTTGCGCGCGAGCAAATTACGCTTTCGGCGCGTACCGGGTTTGAGTTTGTGCTGGCGGGCGTGGTGGACAGTCGTCGCAGCCTGCTGAACTATGAAGGTCTGGATGCCAGCCGTGCGCTTGCATTCTTTAATGATGAAGCCGTTGAGCAGGATGAAGAGTCGCTGTTCCTGTGGATGCGCGCGCACCCGTACGACGACCTGGTCGTGCTGGATGTTACGGCGAGTGAACAGCTTGCCGATCAGTACCTTGATTTCGCCAGCCACGGGTTCCACGTGATCAGCGCAAATAAGCTGGCGGGTGCAAGCAGCACGGATAAATACCGTCAGATCCACGATGCGTTTGAAAAAACCGGTCGTCACTGGCTCTATAACGCCACGGTGGGCGCGGGTCTGCCGGTTAACCATACCGTGCGTGATTTGATTGAAAGCGGTGACAGCATTCTGGCGCTGAGCGGCATCTTCTCCGGTACGCTCTCCTGGCTGTTCCTGCAGTTCGATGGCACCGTCCCGTTCACCGACCTGGTGGATCAGGCGTGGCAGCAAGGTTTAACCGAACCCGACCCACGCGTTGACCTGTCCGGTAAAGACGTGATGCGTAAGCTGGTGATCCTCGCGCGTGAAGCGGGCTATGACATTGAGCCAGGTGCTGTTCGCATGGAGTCGCTGGTGCCTGCGGGCTGCGAGGAAGGATCTGTCGATCACTTCTTCGAGAATGGTGATGAGCTGAACGACCAGATGGTGCAGCGTCTGGAAGCCGCACGTGAGATGGGTCTGGTGCTGCGCTATGTGGCGCGTTTTGAGGCAAACGGCAAAGCGCGCGTGGGTGTGGAGGCGGTTCGTCCAGAACACCCGCTGGCCGCACTTCTGCCGTGTGATAACGTCTTTGCGATTGAAAGCCGTTGGTACCGTGATAACCCGCTGGTGATCCGTGGCCCGGGAGCGGGGCGCGATGTCACCGCCGGGGCGATCCAGTCCGACATCAATCGTCTGGCTAAGCTGCTGTAATATCACTTGTTCCCTCTCCCAGTGGGAGAGGGAATGTCTCACCATCATGAATTTCCCTCATCTTCCCTGAACATTCCTCACCATTCCTGGTGATTATTTCTGTTGACGCCACTCCGCTTTTCCGTCATTTTTACATCTGGACGTCTAAACGTATAGAAGTTCGCAATACAACACACAACGACACGCGATTGATGAGGTAAGGTATGAGCTTTTTTCACGCCAACCAGCGGGAAGCCCTGAATCAGAGCCTGGCCGAAGTAAACGGCCAGATTAACGTCTCTTTTGAATTTTTCCCGCCGCGCACCAGTGAAATGGAGCAAACCCTGTGGAGCTCTATCGATCGCCTGAGCAGCCTGAAACCCAAGTTTGTCTCCGTGACCTACGGTGCCAACTCCGGTGAGCGCGACCGTACGCACAGTATTATTAAAGGCATTAAAGAGCGTACCGGTCTGGAAGCGGCTCCGCACCTGACCTGCATCGACGCTACCCGCGATGAACTGCGTGCCATTGCCCAGGACTACTGGAACAACGGTATTCGTCATATTGTCGCCCTGCGCGGTGACCTGCCGCCGGGCAGCGGTAAGCCTGAAATGTATGCTGCTGACCTGGTGACACTGCTGAAAGACGTGGCGGACTTCGATATCTCCGTTGCCGCTTACCCGGAAGTTCACCCGGAGGCGAAAAGTGCTCAGGCGGATCTGCTCAACCTGAAGCGTAAAGTGGATGCCGGTGCCAACCGTGCCATCACGCAATTTTTCTTTGATGTGGAAAGCTATCTGCGTTTTCGCGACCGCTGCGTCTCTGCGGGCATCGACGTCGAAATTATTCCGGGCATTCTGCCGGTGTCTAACTTCAGGCAGGCGAAGAAATTTGCTGACATGACCAACGTGCGCATTCCGCTCTGGATGTCTAAAATGTACGAGGGGCTGGACGATGACCCGGAAACACGCAAGCTGGTGGGCGCAAATATCGCGATGGACATGGTGAAAATTTTAAGTCGTGAAGGGGTGAAGGATTTCCACTTCTATACGCTAAACCGCGCGGAAATGAGTTACGCGATTTGCCACACGCTCGGTGTTCGACCTGGCGTGTAAGCAAGCAAAAGCCCTCTCCGGAGGGTTTTTTGATTTCTAAGGGTTTTATTTTCCCGCCATATCAGCAATTCTGCCTTTGACGTATAAAGCCCGTGTTTTTTACATGGTTAATTGAACGGAATTATCTATCGAATCTGTGGGTCATCCCAACTATACCTTATCAATAAGGGCGTATATCGTAACGGTAACACTGTAAAAGGGAGCATAGCGATGAGCACGTCAGACGATACCAATAAAGCGGCATCTATCGGCAAATGCCCGTTCCATCAGGGCGGCCATGACCAGAGCGCGGGGGCAGGAACCTCAAGCCGCGACTGGTGGCCAAAACAACTCCGCGTAGATCTTCTTAACCAACACTCCAACCGTTCGAACCCACTGGGTGAAGACTTCGATTACCGCAAAGCCTTCAGCAAACTTGATTACGCTGCCCTGAAGGGCGATCTCAAAGCACTCTTAACCGACTCTCAACCGTGGTGGCCTGCCGACTGGGGCAACTATGCTGGCCTGTTTATCCGTATGGCCTGGCACGGTGCAGGTACCTATCGCTCCGTTGACGGACGTGGTGGTGCCGGACGCGGTCAACAGCGCTTTGCGCCGCTGAACTCCTGGCCTGATAACGTAAGCCTGGATAAAGCCCGCCGTCTGCTGTGGCCTATCAAGCAAAAATACGGACAAAAAATCTCCTGGGCTGACCTGTTTATCCTCGCGGGTAACGTAGCGCTGGAGAACTCTGGCTTCCGCACCTTTGGTTTTGGTGCCGGGCGTGAAGACGTCTGGGAACCGGATATGGACGTAAACTGGGGTGACGAAAAAGCCTGGCTGACCCACCGTGACCCGGAAGCGCTGGCGAAGCGTCCTCTGGCCGCCACCGAAATGGGGCTGATTTACGTTAACCCGGAAGGGCCTAATGCCAGCGGTGAACCGCTGTCAGCGGCGGCGGCTATTCGCGCCACCTTCGGCAACATGGGCATGGACGACGAAGAAACCGTTGCGCTGATTGCGGGCGGCCATACGCTCGGTAAAACCCACGGTGCAGGTGAGGCGACCCATGTCGGTGCCGATCCGGAAGCCGCGCCGATTGAAGCGCAGGGCCTGGGCTGGGCCAGCACACTCGGTACCGGCGCTGGCGCAGATGCCATCACTTCCGGGCTGGAGGTGATCTGGTCGCAAACCCCGACCCAGTGGAGCAACTATTTCTTCGAGAACCTGTTCAAATACGAGTGGGTGCAGACCCGCAGCCCGGCAGGTGCTATTCAGTTTGAAGCCGTGAATGCGCCAGACATTATGCCTGACCCGTTCGACCCGTCGAAAAAACGCAAACCCACCATGCTGGTGACCGACCTGACGCTGCGTTTCGACCCGGAATTCGAGAAAATCTCCCGTCGCTTCCTGAACGATCCGCAGGCCTTCAACGAAGCTTTTGCTCGCGCATGGTTCAAGCTGACCCACCGCGATATGGGGCCAAAAGCGCGTTACATTGGCCCGGAAGTGCCGAAAGAAGATCTGATTTGGCAGGATCCGCTGCCGCAGCCAGTGTTCGCCCCATCGAAAGAAGATATTGAGCGCCTGAAAGCGGAAATCGCGGCCTCTGGTCTCTCCGTCAGCGAACTGGTTTCTGTTGCGTGGGCATCTGCATCGACCTTCCGTGGTGGCGATAAGCGTGGCGGTGCTAACGGTGCGCGTCTGGCGCTGGCTCCACAGCGCGACTGGGACGTTAACGCTGCCGCCGTTCGCGCATTACCGGCTCTGGAGGCTATCCAGCGCACCACCAACAAAGCATCACTGGCCGATATCATCGTGCTGGCTGGTGGGGTTGGTATCGAGAAAGCAGCGAAAGCCGCAGGTGTTTATATCACCGTACCGTTTACGCCAGGCCGCGTGGATGCGCGTCAGGATCAAACGGATATCGAGATGTTCAACCTGCTTGCACCAATTGCCGATGGTTTCCGTAACTACCGTGCGCAGGTCGATACGTCGACGACTGAGTCCCTGCTGATTGATAAAGCCCAGCAGCTGACGCTGACCGCGCCAGAGCTGACGGTGCTGGTGGGTGGTCTGCGCGTGTTGGGGGCAAACTTTGATGGCAGCAAGAATGGGGTGTTCACCGACCGTGAGGGCGTGCTGAGCAACGATTTCTTCGTGAACCTGCTGGACATGAACACCCAGTGGAAAGCGACCGATGCATCAAACGAGCTGTTTACCGGTAGCGATCGTGCCAGTGGTGACGAGAAATACACTGCAACCCGTGCCGATCTGGTCTTTGGATCTAACGCCGTTCTGCGTGCGTTGGCCGAGGTTTACGCCAGCAGCGATGCCAGCGAGAAGTTCGTCCGCGACTTTATCGCCGCATGGGCGAAAGTGATGGATTTGGATCGGTTTGACCTGCAGTAATAAAAATCCCCGCTTCGGCGGGGATTTTTTTGCATGGGGCGCTATGCCTCATCCGGCAACATGATTACTCCCACTCCTGCAAGAACCGCTGCCCGTACTGGTCGGCAACCAGCAGCGCCGCGTAAACCTGATCCGGCGTCGCGCCACCAGGCATGTTGTGAATAGTTTCACCTTCTGCACAAGATGCTTCCGCTATCAGACGCATTTTGGCCGGAATATCCTCTTTTATGTTCAGCTGTGCCAGCGTGATCGGTAACCCAACGCTATGGCATAGCGCCGCGACGGTTTCTATTTCTTCCACCGGCGCGTTTTCCAGCACCAGCTGCGTGAGCGTACCAAACGCCACTTTTTCACCGTGATAGAAGTGATGCGCATCCGGCACTGCCGTCATGCCATTGTGAATGGCGTGTGCCGCCGCCAGTCCACCGCTTTCAAAGCCTACGCCGCTCAGATAGGTGTTGGCTTCGATAATGCGTTCAAGAGCAGGCGTGACCACGTGCTGTTCCGCTGCCAGCATCGCTTTCTCACCTTCTTCAATCAGCGTGTTGTAGCACAGCTCGGCAAGTGCTAACGCAGCCTGCGTGCATTTCCCGCCCGCCATGGTGGTCGCGCCGCTGCGCGAGCAGGCGCGTGCTTCAAACCAGGTTGCCAGCGCATCGCCAATCCCGGCGGCAAGGAGACGTGCCGGAGCACCCGCCACTACCCTGGTATCCACGATCACCATGTTCGGGTTATGTGGCAGCATCAGGTAGCGATCGAACTCGCCGCTGTCGGTGTAAATGACGGAAAGCGCACTGCACGGCGCATCGGTGGAGGCGATGGTGGGGGCAATAGCGACCGGCACGTCCATAAAGTGTGCCAGCGCTTTGGCGGTATCCAGCGTTTTACCGCCACCGATCCCCAGCACTGCCATACAGTTGGCGCTATCGGCCAGTTTTCTTAAACGATCGATTTCATTTTGTGAACATTCGCCGCCAAATGGTGCGATTTCGACGTGGAGCTCTGCTTGTTTGAAGCTCTGACGCAGTGTTTCTTCAGCAAAACCCAGCACAAATTTATCGCCGACAACCAGCCAGCGATGTGCCAGTGGTTTCAGATAGTCGCCGAGACGGGTAAGCACATCAGCGCCCTGGACATATTTACCCGGCGATTGAATGATACGGTCCATAACAGTTCTCCCTTAGAGGTTGAGGTTACCAAACGCGTTTTTCCAGTCTTGCTCGAACTTCTCTATGGCTGACTCTACCGCCGGGGTGCCGAGCATTTGTTGCGCTACATCTAAAGGAAGTGTGATTGCCTCACATCCGGCGAGAAGGCAGTCCAGCGCCTGACGTGGCGTTTTAAAACTGGCGGCCAGCACCATGCTCCCAGGTGCGTGAAGTTCCAGCAGGGATTGCAGCTCCTGCACCATGCGAATGCCGTCGCCGCCCTGAGCGTCGACGCGGTTGACATACGGCGCGACATATTTCGCCCCCGCCAGCGCGGCGAGCAATCCCTGCGAGGCGCTGTAAACGGCAGTGCCCAGCGTGGTTATGCCCTCTTTTTTCAGCGCCTTGATCGCGATAAGCCCCTGAGCCGTCACCGGGATTTTCACCACGATGTCCGGGATGGTGTTACTCAGGCGTTTGGCCTCCGCTACCATGCCTTCTGCGTCGCGGCTCATGGTTTGGGCAAACAGCGTACCTTCTGGCCCGATGGCCTTTTGCAGACGTGGCAACACCTCCCAGAGGGATTCACGGCTGGCGGCTACAATGCTTGGGTTGGTGGTGACACCCGCAATTGGAAAAATACGCGCCAGGCGTTCAACTTCCGCCACGTTGGCGGTATCCAGATACAGTTCCATTATTTTTCCTTAAGTCAGAAAGGTTGAATAAAGGATAAAGCTCGGCCAGGCGCGGCGGATACAGGTCAATTTTGCCAAATACTGGACAAATGTAATGTCCTTAGCGAAGTGAGAGAGCGATCACAATGCTATTTTTTGGCGATCAGCTGGCTGTGATACTGGCGACGATATTCGGAGGGGGAGCGTTCGGTGTGCTTGCGAAAGAGACGGCAGAAGTAGTTGCTGTCCGTAAATCCGCAACTTACGGCGATATCTTTGATTTTAAGATCGTAGCCTTTCAGCAGCTGGCGCGCGTGTTCCAGACGCGTTTGTGTCAGGCATTCGTTGAACCCTACGTTACCAATCTTCTGAAAGAGGTGGGAAAGGTAGTTTGGTGAGATGTAGAACGCCTGCGCCACGGATTCGCGAGTTAATACCGAAGCGTGATGTTCTTCGATGAAGCGGCGAACGGCGTCAAACAGGGCACGGCTGCGGCTGGCGGTGTGGATATCGCTGCCAAGCAGATCCCGGCAGTGGCTGAGCAGGCTTAATACCACCAGTCTTGCGGTATCCTGTTCATCTGGCTGCATCTGTAACTCGGTTAGCGTCTGGAGAAGAAAAGCGCCTGTTCGCGGGCCACGTCGGGGAATTTGTAACTGCTGCAACAGAGAGTTGTCGCGATGGAGCTCGAGAGCCAGGTGTTGTTTATCGAAGCTTAGGCTGAGCGAACTGGCGGGATGTTGTTGAACAATGCCTGATGAAGAAAATAATGCCTCGCATGGGTTATCAAGGGTAATTACGAGCAGGGGTGACGTGCGGGGGCGTTGTTCGGTTGGTGAGAAAAAATGCACCTGACCCAGCGGTAACGCACCGGTTATCAGATCGTTCAGAATTGGGGAGATGTCATGTTGCATGGTGAGACGACCAAAATTTGCCGGGCAGCGCCATGCCGCCCGGCATAAAACATTAGCCAGTGTTACGCATACCTGCCGCAACGCCTGCAATCGTCACCATCAGCGCTTGTTCAACGCGTGGATCTGGCGCTTTACCTTCCTCTTCCGCCTGACGGGAACGGTGCAGCAGTTCGGCCTGCAGAACGTTCAGCGGGTCGGTGTAGATATTACGCAACTGGATAGACTCGGCAATCCACGGCAGGTCAGCCATCAGATGTGAGTCGTTGGCGATATCCAGCACCACTTTGATGTCGCCTTGCAGCAGTTCGCGCAGCTCTTTACCCAGTGCCCACAGTTCTGGTTTCACCAGACGCTGATCGTAGTATTCCGCCAGCCACAGGTCGGCTTTCGAGAAGACCATCTCCAGCATCCCCAGACGGGTAGAGAAGAACGGCCAGTCGCGGCACATCGCTTCCAGTTCGCTCTGTTTGCCATCTTCCACCACTTTCTGCAGCGCTGCACCGGCACCCAGCCAGGCTGGCAGCATCAGACGGTTTTGCGTCCAGGCGAAGATCCACGGGATGGCACGCAGAGACTCGACGCCACCGGTCGGGCGGCGTTTCGCCGGACGTGAACCCAGCGGCAGTTTACCCAGCTCCTGCTCAGGTGTTGCTGAGCGGAAGTAAGGCACGAAATCTTTGTTTTCACGTACATAGCCACGGTACAAATCACAGGAGATATCCGACAGCTCGTCCATGATATGACACCAGGAGGCTTTCGGCTCCGGTGGTGGCAGCAGGTTCGCTTCCAGGATAGCACTGGTGTAGAGCGACAGGCTGCTGATGGTCACTTCCGGGAGACCATACTTGAAGCGGATCATCTCGCCCTGCTCGGTCACGCGCAGGCCACCTTTCAGGCTTCCCGGCGGTTGCGAGAGCAGTGCCGCGTGTGCTGGCGCACCGCCACGGCCAATTGAGCCACCACGGCCGTGGAACAGCGTCAGTTCAATACCGGCTTTTTCGCAGGTTTTGATCAGCGCGTCCTGTGCCTGGTACTGCGCCCAGGATGCGGCCATAACACCCGCGTCTTTTGCGGAGTCGGAATAGCCAATCATCACCATCTGTTTGCCCTGGATAAAGCCGCGATACCAGTCGATGTTCAGCAACTGGGTCATCACGTCGTTGGCATTGTTCAGGTCATCAAGGGTTTCAAATAGCGGGGCAACCGGCAGGGCATAGTCGATACCGGCTTCTTTGAGCAGCAGGTGAACGGCCAGCACGTCGGACGGCGTTTTCGCCATCGAGATCACGTAGGCTGCCACCGAGCCTTTCGGCGCATCAACGATCGCTTTACAGGTGTTGAGCACTTCACGGGTGTCGTTGCTTGGCTCCCAGTTGCGCGGCAGCAGAGGGCGTTTGGAGTTCAGTTCACGGATCAGGAAGGCCTGTTTGTCGGCTTCTGACCAGCTTTCGTAGTCGCCGATGCCGAGATAGCGGGTCAGTTCACCCAGCGCTTCGGTATGGCGGGTACTTTCCTGACGCACATCAATACGCACCAGCGGGACGCCAAAACACTTCACGCGACGCAGGGTGTCGAGCAGTTCACCGTTGGCGATGATGCCCATGCCACAAGCCTGAAGTGATTTATAACAGGCGTACAGTGGCTCCCAGAGCTGCTCGTTCTGGCTCAACAGTCCTTCCGGTTTCGGCAGGCGTTGTCCTTTCAGACGAGCTTCCAGCCAGGCCTGGGTGGCCATTAACTGGCTACGCAGCTTTTTCATCAGATAACGATACGGCTCGCTGGCCCCTTCCTCACCGGCCAGCTCACGCAGTTCTGGAGTGGCTTCTACCATCGACAGTTCGGAGATCAGCACCTGAATATCTTTCAGGAACAGGTCGGTGGCTTTCCAGCGGCTCAGCAGCAATACGTGGCGGGTGATTTCAGCCGTTACGTTCGGGTTGCCATCGCGGTCACCGCCCATCCAGGAGGTGAAACGTACCGGGACAAAATCAACAGGCAGGCGGTAGCCCAGGTTCTCTTCCAGCTGTTCGTTCAGCTCGCGCAGGTAGTTTGGTACACCTTCCCACAGGCTGTTTTCAACCACTGCAAAGCCCCACTTGGCTTCATCAACCGGGCTTGGGCGGTTCTTACGAATTTCGTCGGTGTGCCAGGACTGGGCAATCAGCTGGCGCAGACGGCGCATCAGCTGGTTACGTTCGTAGTCGGCAATGTCTTTGTGATCTAATTGCTTCAGGCAGTTATTTACTTCCACCATTTTGTGGATCAGTGTACGACGGGTGATCTCGGTGGGGTGCGCGGTCAACACCAGCTCAAGCGAAAGAGACTCCACCGCTTTTTGGATGGTGGCTTCGTTGAGGCCTGGCTGTTCTTTGAGTTTACGCAGCGTACGGGCAATGACTTCCGGGTTGCTGGCTGCTTCGCCGTTTGGAGAAATGCTGTGGTATTGCTCAGCGGTGTTTGCCAGGTTCAGGAACTGGCTGAACGCACGTGCAACAGGCAACAGCTCATCGTTGGACAGGTTCTGCAAGGTGGTAAGCAGCTCCTGACGATTGGCTTCGTTTCCAGCACGGGAAGATTTGGACAGCTTGCGGATGGTTTCAACGCGGTCGAGGATGTTCTCCCCCAGCGCATCTTTGATGGTATCTCCAAGCACTTTGCCGAGCATACTGACATTACTACGCAACGCGGAATATTGTTCGTTCATAAAAACCCAGTCACCCCATCATTTTTGTTTATGCCCAGTCGAAAATCTGTTGGACAATATTTTGTCATCTCCCTTTATAAAGCCACGTAAAACCCCCGTCGTCAATTGCTGCGAAAACGGTTCAGCAAACGAATAAATGTGGGTAATTTACGAAATTTAATTCGCTTTGCATCAGATAAGAGATGCTTATGAGAATGTGACGGGGATCGCGATATTTTCCCCTCTCAGAAGAGAGGGGAGGCGTCATTAATGCCAGCAGAAGTGATGTACAACCTGGGTAATCAGTTCACGGGTGGGTTTGATAAAGCGGGTTTCCAGGTATTCATCCGGCTGGTGGGCCTGGTTGATGGAGCCAGGGCCAAGCACCAGCGTCGGGCAAAGCGTCTGAATAAACGGCGCTTCGGTGCAGTAGTTCACCACGTCGGTTTTCTCACCGAGCAGTTTTTCCACCACTTCAACCAGCTGGTGATCCGGCGGGCACTCATATCCCGGGATCGGCGGGTGTAGCTCAGAAACCGTCAGACGGCCTGGCCAGCGCTCGCTCACCGGAGCCAGCGCTTCGCTCAGTAAGCCATTCAGGTCGTTCAGCGTCATGCCCGGCAGCGGACGGATATCCATATGCAGTTCACAGCAGGCGCAGATGCGGTTGGAGGCATCACCGCCGTGCAGGCTACCGAGGTTCAGCGTTGGGTAAGGTACGGTGAACGCATCGTGGTGGTAACGCTCTTTCAGCGAGTCACGCAGCTGCATGATGTGACCAATGGCGTCGTGCATCAACTCAATGGCGTTCACGCCACGCGCCGGATCGCTGGAATGACCGGACTGGCCCAGCACACGCACTGCCGTAGAGATATGGCCTTTGTGGGCGCGAATTGGCTGCAGGGAAGTCGGCTCACCGATAATCGCGCAATCAGGGCGAATTGAGGTGTTTTCAGAGAAATAGCGCGCGCCCGCCATGCTGGTTTCTTCATCAGCAGTCGCCAGGATATAGAGCGGCTTTTTCAGTTTTGTCACGTCGACGTCACGCAGCGCGTCGAGGATAAAGGCGAAGAAGCCTTTCATGTCGGCCGTACCCAGACCGTAGAGCTTGTTGTCATGCTCGGTCAGGGTGAACGGGTCGCGCGTCCAGCGGCCATCGTCAAACGGAACGGTATCGGTATGACCGGCCAGTAACAGTCCACCTGCGCCGTGTCCGGTGCTGGCGAGCAGGTTAAATTTGTGGCGTGTTCCGGGAACGGGCTGAACCTCAACGTTAAACCCAAGATCGCTAAACCAACCCGCCAGCAGATTGATTAAAGACTCATTACTCTGATCCAGTGCTTCTTCGGTCGCGCTGATGGAGGGTGTGGCAATCAGGGCGCGGTAGATCTCGATAAATGGCGGTAAGTTCATTTTCATTGTTGACACACCTTAGGTCGTGATAGTATCAATATTCATGCAATAAATGTGAATAAAAATACATTAACGTTGAGCATAAAGGAACCCGATGTTGAATACGCTGATTGTAGGCGCTAGCGGTTATGCGGGCGCAGAGCTTGTAAGCTACGTGAATCGCCACCCACATATGACCATAACCGCTTTGACCGTGTCAGCGCAAAGCAATGATGCCGGAAAGTTAATCTCTGATTTGCATCCGCAGCTGAAAGGCATTGTTGATCTGCCGTTACAGCCGATGTCCGACATCAGCGAGTTTACCGACGGTGTAGACGTGGTGTTTTTAGCCACCGCGCACGAAGTCAGCCACGACCTGGCTCCGCAATTCCTGGCGGCGGGTTGTGTGGTATTCGACCTTTCCGGCGCGTTTCGTGTTAACGATAGCGCGTTCTACGAAAAATATTACGGTTTCACCCATCAGCACCCGGACTTACTTGAGAAAGCGGTGTACGGACTGGCGGAGTGGAGCGCAGACAAACTAAAAGACGCGGATCTGATTGCCGTACCGGGTTGCTACCCGACGGCGGCGCAGCTCTCCCTGAAACCGTTGATCGACGCAGGTCTGCTGGATCTGAACCAGTGGCCGGTGATCAACGCCACCAGTGGTGTGAGCGGTGCAGGGCGCAAGGCAGCGATTTCTAATAGCTTCTGCGAAGTGAGCCTTCAGCCGTATGGCGTGTTTAACCACCGTCATCACCCTGAGATCACTACCCATCTGGGGGCGAACGTCATCTTTACCCCGCATCTGGGTAGCTTCCCGCGCGGGATCCTCGAAACCATCACCTGCCGCCTGAAACCGGGTGTGACCAAAGAACAGGTGGGCGAGGTCTTTACTCAGGCGTATGCGGATAAACCGCTGGTGCGCCTGTATGAAAAAGGTGTTCCGGCGCTGAAAAACGTAGTTGGCCTGCCGTTCTGTGATATTGGCTTTGCCGTGCAGGACGAGCACCTGATTGTGGTGGCTACGGAAGATAACTTACTCAAAGGTGCTGCCGCACAGGCAATGCAGTGTGCAAATATTCGTTTCGGCTTCCCTGAAACACAGTCTCTTATTTAAGGTGTGATGATGAACCCATTAATTATCAAACTCGGTGGTGTACTGCTGGACAGCGAAGAAGCGCTGGAGCGTCTTTTTACCGCGCTGGTTAACTATCGCGAATCACACCAACGTCCGCTGGTGATTGTTCACGGCGGCGGCTGTGTGGTGGATGAGCTGATGAAAGGGCTTAACCTGCCGGTGAAAAAGAAAAATGGCCTGCGTGTGACGCCTGCCGATCAGATTGACATCATTACTGGTGCGTTGGCGGGGACAGCGAACAAAACGCTGCTGGCGTGGGCGAAGAAACACCATATTGCCTCTGTTGGTCTCTATCTGGGTGATGGTGATAGCGTAAAAGTGACCCAGCTCGATGAAGAGCTCGGTCATGTTGGACTGGCGCAGCCTGGTTCGCCTAAGCTGATTAACACGCTGCTGGAAGGTGGTTTCCTGCCAGTGGTGAGTTCTATCGGTGTGACCGAAGAGGGTGAGCTGATGAACGTGAATGCTGACCAGGCGGCAACCGCGCTGGCGGCGACGCTGGGTGCAGACCTGATCCTGCTCTCTGACGTGAGCGGGATTCTGGATGGCAAAGGCCAGCGCATTGCGGAAATGACGGCGGCGAAAGCAGAGCAACTGATTGCCCAGGGCATTATCACCGATGGCATGATTGTTAAAGTGAACGCTGCACTGGATGCCGCGCGTACGCTCGGTCGCCCGGTGGACATTGCCTCCTGGCGTCATGCGGAGCAACTTCCGGCGCTGTTTAACGGCACACCGATTGGCACACGTATTCTGGCATAAGCATTTATTGATTTACCGTAGGCCGGGTAAGCGTAGCGCCACCCGGCAGAACTAACGAATAAAGGAACGATGTTATGGCACTTTGGGGTGGGCGTTTTACACAGGCAGCGGATCAACGGTTCAAACAGTTCAACGACTCTTTGCGCTTCGACTACCGCCTGGCCGAACAGGATATCGTCGGCTCTGTGGCCTGGTCCAAAGCGCTGGTGACGGTTGGCGTACTGACCGCAGACGAACAGCTGCAACTGGAAGAGGCGCTGAATAATCTGCTGGAAGAGGTGCGTCTGGATCCGCAGCAGATCCTGCAAAGCGATGCCGAAGATATTCACAGCTGGGTGGAAGGCAAGCTTATCGATAAAGTGGGGCAGTTGGGTAAAAAGCTGCACACCGGGCGTAGCCGTAATGACCAGGTCGCGACCGATCTGAAGCTGTGGTGTAAAGAGACCGTTGGCGAACTGCTGGTGGCTAACCGCCAGTTGCAGAGCGCGCTGGTGGAAACTGCGCAGAACAACCAGGACGCGGTGATGCCGGGTTATACCCACCTGCAGCGCGCGCAGCCGGTGACCTTTGCTCACTGGTGTCTGGCCTATGTTGAGATGCTGGCGCGTGATGAAAGCCGCCTGCAGGATACCCTGAAGCGCCTGGACGTAAGCCCGCTGGGCAGTGGTGCATTGGCGGGTACAGCATACGAAATTGACCGTGAGCAGCTGGCGGGCTGGCTGGGCTTTGCTTCAGCTACCCGTAACAGCCTGGACAGCGTGTCTGACCGTGACCACGTGCTGGAGCTGCTTTCCAACGCCTCTATCGGGATGGTTCACCTGTCGCGTTTCGCTGAAGATCTGATCTTCTTCAACTCCGGTGAAGCTGGCTTTGTTGAGCTGTCTGACCGCGTGACTTCCGGCTCTTCTCTGATGCCGCAGAAGAAAAACCCGGATGCGCTGGAGCTGATCCGCGGCAAGTGTGGCCGTGTGCAGGGCGCGCTGACCGGCATGATGATGACCCTGAAAGGGTTACCGCTGGCGTACAACAAAGATATGCAGGAAGACAAAGAGGGGTTGTTCGATGCGCTCGACACCTGGCTGGACTGTCTGCACATGGGCGCGCTGGTGCTGGACGGCATTCAGGTGAAACGTCCACGTTGTCAGGAAGCCGCGCAGCAGGGTTATGCTAACTCTACTGAACTGGCGGATTATCTGGTCGCCAAAGGCGTGCCGTTCCGTGAAGCGCACCATATTGTGGGTGAAGCGGTAGTGGAAGCTATTCGTCAGGGCAAAGCGCTGGAAGCGCTGGCGCTTGCCGACCTGCAGAAATTCAGTGCGGTTATCGGTGACGATGTGTATCCGATTCTGGCGCTGCAATCCTGCCTGGATAAGCGTGCTGCCAAAGGTGGCGTGTCGCCTAAACAAGTCGCGCAGGCGATTGCGGATGCGAAAAACCGGCTAGTTTAATTTGTGCGGGCTGATGCCCTCACCCCGGACCGTACACTCCCACGGGGAGAGGGAGCAAACACTAAAAATGGCAACTTCGGTTGCCATTTTGCTTTTATCCCCGGGCTTTTTTTACGCAAAAAAAATGCGGACCACGGGGTCCGCAAAAGTTCACGTTGGCTTTAGTTATTCGAGTTTGAGAGAAACTCGTTTGACGGTGCGGGAACGTCAAGGGTCAAACACGTTCTGTCTCGTCTATGTGATGTATTATTCAACAGAATGCTTGATAGGGATAATCGTTCGTTGCTATGCTATCTATCGCCATGAACTATCGTGGCGACGGAGGATGAATAATGAATATTCGTGATCTTGAATACCTGGTAGCGTTAGCCGAGCACCGTCATTTTCGCCGCGCGGCAGATTCCTGCCACGTCAGCCAGCCCACGCTGAGCGGTCAGATCCGCAAGCTGGAAGATGAGCTGGGCGTAATGCTGCTGGAGCGCACCAGTCGTAAGGTACTGTTCACCCAGGCAGGTCTTCTGCTGGTGGATCAGGCGCGCACCGTGCTGCGCGAGGTCAAAGTGCTCAAGGAAATGGCAAGCCAGCAGGGGGAGACGATGTCCGGCCCACTGCATATTGGCCTGATCCCAACCGTTGGCCCGTACCTGTTGCCGCACATCATTCCAATGCTGCACCAGACGTTCCCGAAACTCGAAATGTACCTGCATGAAGCGCAAACCCATCAGCTGCTGGCGCAGTTAGATAGCGGCAAGCTCGACTGCGCGATTCTGGCGCTGGTCAAAGAGAGTGAAGCCTTTATCGAAGTGCCGCTGTTTGATGAGCCGATGATGCTGGCGATCTATGAAGATCACCCGTGGGCTAACCGCGATCGCGTGCCGATGGCCGATCTGGCCGGTGAAAAACTGCTGATGCTGGAAGATGGCCACTGCCTGCGCGATCAGGCGATGGGTTTCTGCTTTGAAGCGGGTGCGGATGAAGATACCCATTTCCGCGCAACCAGCCTGGAAACGCTGCGTAATATGGTGGCAGCCGGAAGTGGCATTACGCTGCTGCCTGCACTGGCGGTACCGCGTGAGCGTAAACGTGATGGTGTGGTGTATCTGCCGTGTATTAAGCCAGAGCCGCGTCGTACTATTGGTCTGGTTTATCGCCCGGGTTCACCGCTGCGCAGCCGCTATGAGCAGCTGGCAGAGGCCATCCGTAGTTCAATGGATGGCCATTTTGACAGCGCGTTAAAACAGGCGGTTCAGACCGTTTAGTGCCGCAACCCGGTAGGCTTCCGCCATGGTCGGGTAGTTAAAGGTGGTGTTAACGAAGTATTCGATGGTGTTACCACCACCTTTTTGCTCCATTATCGCCTGGCCGATATGAATGATTTCCGCCGCGCGTTCTCCAAAGCAGTGAATACCGAGGATCTCTTTCGTCTCGCGATGGAACAGGATCTTCAGCGTACCCACGCTCATCCCCACGATTTGCGCCCGCGCCAGATGTTTAAACTGCGCACGACCCACCTCGTAAGGCACTTTCATTGCCGTCAGTTGCTGTTCGGTTTTACCCACAGAACTGATTTCCGGGATGGTATAGATACCCGTCGGAATATCTTCGATCAGGTGCGCTGTGGCTTCACCTTTCACCAGTGCCTGTGCCGCAATGCGCCCCTGGTCGTAAGCCGCTGACGCCAGGCTTGGGTAACCAATCACGTCGCCCACCGCGTAAACATGCGGCAGTGCAGTCTGGTACATGCTGTTGACCTTCAACTGACCACGGCTGTCGGTTTCAAGTCCGATGTTTTCCAGCGCCAGCGAATCCGTGTTACCGGTACGGCCATTGGCATACAGCAGGCAGTCCGCCTTCAGCTTCTTACCGGATTTCAGATGCATGATCACACCGTCATCGCAGCCTTCGATTTTCTCGTACTCTTCGTTGTGGCGAATCACCACACCGCTGTTCCAGAAGTGGTAGGAGAGAGAATCTGACATTTCCTGATCGAGGAACGCCAGCAGGCGGTCACGGGTGTTGATGAGATCAACTTTGACCTCCATTCCACGGAAAATCGACGCATATTCGCAGCCAATTACGCCCGCGCCATAGATAATCACATGACGTGGTTCGTGGTGCAGGCTAAGGATGGAGTCGCTGTCGTAGATGCGCGGGTGCGAGAAGTCCACGTCGGCCGGATGGTATGGGCGTGAACCGCAGGCAATCACAAATTTTTCGGCGGTGATGGTTTCAACCGAACCGTCGTGGCATTCGAGTGCCAGGGTGTGTTCATCTACAAAGTGCGCGTTGCCCTGCAAAATTTCGCAGTGGTTACGCTCATAAAACCCCTGACGCATCCGCGTTTGCTGGTTAATGACGGTATCCGCGTGATTCAGGATGTCGGCAAAGGAGGAACGAAGAAGTCGGGAGTGGTCGCTGTAAAGAGGGTTCTGGTTGAATTCAATAATGCGGCTGACGGCGTGGCGGAGGGCTTTGGAAGGGATGGTGCCCCAGTGGGTGCAACCGCCGCCAACGTTATGGTAGCGCTCAATGACCGCTACTCTGGCTCCCTGTTTCACCAGTCCCATAGCAGCGCCTTCGCCGCCGGGGCCGGAACCAATAACTATTGCGTCGTAATCGTAGGAATGTGGCATGGTAAGGCTTACCTGTTCTTATACATAAAAGCAACAGGATCATAACATCATTGCCTGAGTAACCCAATTATCGTTGTGCTTTTTTCGGGCAGTGGAGCACAAACCGCGCGTAAACAATCATTCACAAAGCCAGGCAAACAGATTAATTTTATTCTCTGGTATAGTGCCATCAGACCTTTGGAAGGATTCAGCTATCGTGATGGGCGTAAGAGCACAACAAAAAGAGAAAACCCGGCGTTCGCTGGTGGAAGCCGCATTCAGTCAACTGAGTGCCGAGCGGAGTTTTGCCAGTTTGAGTCTGCGTGAAGTCGCACGCGAGGCCGGGATTGCGCCAACGTCCTTCTATCGTCATTTCCGTGATGTGGATGAACTGGGCCTGACTATGGTGGATGAAAGCGGCCTGATGCTGCGTCAGCTAATGCGCCAGGCGCGTCAGCGTATCGCGAAAGGCGGCAGCGTGATCCGCACCTCCGTGTCGACCTTTATGGAATTTATCGGCAATAACCCCAATGCGTTCCGCCTGCTGTTGCGGGAGCGTTCCGGGACGTCGGCCGCATTTCGTGCCGCTGTTGCGCGTGAAATTCAGCATTTCATCGCGGAACTTGCCGACTATCTTGAACTCGAAAACCATATGCCGCGTGCATTCACAGAAGCACAGGCCGAAGCAATGGTGACAATTGTCTTCAGTGCGGGTGCCGAAGCGCTGGATGTGAGCGTGGAGCAACGCAAGCAGCTCGAAGAGCGGCTGGTATTGCAACTGCGGATGATTTCCAAAGGCGCATATTACTGGTATCGCCGTGAACAAGAGAAGTTAGCACATCAAACCGATGAGTGAAGGTGAGTAATGAAACAGTCAGGTCAGGATAAGGGTACGTTGTTGCTGGCATTGATCGCTGGCTTATCAATTAATGGCACGTTTGCGGCTGTTTTCAGCTCGATTGTGCCGTTCTCGATTTTCCCGCTAATCGCGCTGGTTCTGACGGTTTACTGTCTACACCAGCGTTATCAGAACCGCACCATGCCGGTGGGGTTACCGGGGCTGGCCGCCGCCTGCTTTATTCTGGGCGTGCTGCTGTATAGCACCGTGGTGCGCGCAGAGTACCCGGATATCGGCTCTAACTTCCTGCCTGCCGTGCTGTCTGTGGCGCTGGTGTTCTGGATTGGCTCGCGCATGCGTAGCCGTAAGCACGAGCTGCCGGAGTAAGTGAATGGGGTGTTGTAGGCAGGTGGCGCTTTGCTTACCTGCCCTACGGGAACTTCATTACTTCGCGGTAAGCAGCACACCGCACTCCATATGGTGCGTATACGGGAACTGATCGAACAGCGCCAGACGTTCAACCTTGTGCGTCTGGCTTAATGTTTCCAGATTCTTGCACAGGGTTTCCGGGTTGCAGGAAATGTACAAAATACGCGGGTACGCCTGCACCATCTTCTCGGTTTCACTGTCCAGGCCACTGCGCGGTGGATCGACAAAAATTGTCTCGCACTGGTAGCTCCTGAGATCGATTCCCTGCAGGCGATTAAACTCACGCACACCGTTCATGGCCTGCGTAAACTCTTCGGCCGCCATACGGATAATTTGTACATTATCGATATGGTTAGCGGCGATGTTGTACTGTGCGGCGGCGACAGACGGTTTGGCGATTTCGGTGGCCAGAACACGCTCGAAGTTACGTGCCAGCGCCAGCGAGAAGTTGCCGTTACCGCAGTACAGTTCAAGCAGGTCGCCCGTTGAGCCTTCCGTTGCATTCAGCGCCCACTCCAGCATTTGCACGTTCATCGCGGCATTCGGCTGGGTGAAGCTGTTCTCCACCTGGCGATAAATCATCTCTTTACCCGCCACCGGCAGACGCTCGTCGATGTAATCCTGATCCAGCATGATTTTGGTTTTCGTCGCACGGCCAATCAGATGGACATTGATGTTCTGCGCCCGCAGCACATCGCGCAGGGCTTCGGCCTGCTCGCGCCACTCGTCGTTCAGCGCCTTGTGATAGAGTAAAGAGACAATGGCCTGGTTGCTTTGGGTGGTCAGGTAGTCAATCTGGAACAGCTTGTGGCGCAGCACGGGGTTGCTGCGTACGCCGTCGATCATCAGCGTCATGAGCTGGTTAATGAGTTCGCTCGCCGCCGGGAAGCTGTCCACGCGGATACGGGATTTCGTCTGCTGATCGAAAATAATGTGGTACAGGTCGTCACCATCGTGCCAGATGCGGAACTCTGCACGCATACGGTAATGGCTGACAGGCGAACGGAACACCTCGGGAACGGGCGCGTTGAAAGGCGTCATCATACTTTGCAGGCGGACAACTTTCTCTGCCAGCTGCGCGTCGTACTGTTCTGTCGGGAGGTGTTCGGGGGTCATGATACGTCCTGAGTGATAAAGAATTACGCGGGGATTGTAGGCATTGTTCAGGGGATGTCCAGATTTAATGGCGCATGGCTGTCTGGACATCTATACGTGTCTAATTGTAGCATTCTGTTTCCGGTCTCCTGAGAGTGAAAAGGGAATCCAGTGTAAATCTGGAGCTGACGCGCAGCGGTAAAGACTGGCGGGATGAGAGTTGTAGACACTGCTTTATATACACAAAGTCCTTCAGGTAGCTCACGCAGAGGTAGCCTGAAGGATGAAATGGGCGGGAAGTCTTCATCCACAACACGCCACCTAGCCCGAAGACCTGCCGGGATCACGTCGCATTTGGTTTCATCATCGCGTGCTATAGATGAGGCCTGCGGCATCCTTCTTATATTGTGGATGCTTTAACAATGATTAAAAAAGTATCGCTGTGTACGGCATTGTCCGTCACGGCATTTTCGGGCTGGGCGCAGGATAGCTCAGACTCGCTGGTGGTGACTGCAAACCGTTTTGAGCAACCTGTTAATACCGTTCTGGCACCAACGTCTGTTGTGACGCGTGAAGATATTGAACGCTGGCAGGCAAAGAGCGTTGTTGAAATCATGTCGCGCCTGCCGGGTGTAGATATCGCACAAAGCGGTGGACTGGGAGCAACTTCATCTACCTTTATTCGCGGTACTGAATCCCGCCATGTACTGGTGCTGATTGATGGTGTTCCTCTGAACAGCGCCGGGATCAGCAACGTTCCCGATCTGAGTCAAATTCCGACCTCGCTGATCCAGCGCATCGAGTACATTCGTGGCCCGCGTTCGGCCTTATATGGCTCCGACGCGATTGGCGGCGTGATCAACATCATCACCGGTCGCGATAAGCCGGGGGCAGAAATCTCTGCGGGCGTAGGTTCTAAGGGTTACCAAACCTATGATGGCTCCTTCCAGCAGGTGTTTGATAAAACCAAAGTTACGATGGCGGGTAACTACACCTACACCCGTGGTTTTGATATCGCCGCGCTGGATGCGCCACGTCAGCCTGACCGCGATGGCTTTATGAGTAAGTCGCTGTACGGCTCTGTGGAACAGCAGATTACCGACAGTGTGAGTGGTTTCTTCCGTGGCTTTGGTTACGACAACCGCACTGCGTATGACGGTTACGATCACTATGATGCAAGCTTTATGGTTGATGGGCGGCCGGATACTCGTCAGCTCTACAGCCAGAACTGGGACACGGGTCTGCGTTACAACCAGGGCATTTTCAAGTCGCAGCTGGTGGCGGGTTACGGCCGCAGTAAAGATCAGAACTATGATCCGAAAAAAGGACGCTACGCTGATTCCGCAACAACGGATGATGTGAAGCAATACACCACCCAGTGGCTGAATACAGTTGAAGTGGGTCACGGCAACATCGGGGCGGGTCTGGACTGGCAGAAGCAGAAGACACAGGCCGGAACGGGTTACCTGGATAAAGGTTACGAGCAACGTAATACCGGCGTGTTCCTTTCAGCAATGCAGCAGTTCAACAGCGTGACGCTGGAAGCGGCGGCGCGTAATGACGATAACTCCAACTTTGGCAACCACGGAACATGGCAAACCAGCGCTGCGTGGGAGTTCATCGATGGGTATCGCCTCATCGGTTCTTACGGTACGGCTTATAAAGCACCAACCATGAGCCAGATCCACAGTGCGAGTTACGGCAACCCGGATCTTAAGCCAGAAGAGAGTAAGCAGTGGGAAGGTGGCTTTGAAGGTCTGACGGGGCCGGTAAACTGGCGCGTGACAGGCTATCGTAATGACATTGATAACCTGATTAGCAGCGATCCGCATACTTATCGCTATTACAACGTTGATGAAGCTCGTATTAAAGGCGTGGAAGCAACGGCGCAGTTCGATACTGGCCCGGTAGGGCATCAGATTTCCTATGATTATGTCGACCCGCGTAATGCCAAAACGAATGAAGTATTGGCTCGTCGTTCTAAGCAGCAGGTTAAGTATCAGCTGGACTGGCAAGTGTGGGATCTCGACTGGAACCTGGCCTACCGTTATCTGGGTACCCGCTATGATGTTGCGTTTGATCCAAACACTTATGCATCAGAACGCGTGAAAATGGGCGGTGTAAGTCTGTGGGATGTCGCAGTTTCATATCCTGTCACCTCACATCTGACAGTTCGTGGTAAAATAGCTAACCTGTTCGATAAAGATTACGAGACAGTTTATGGCTACCAAACTGCAGGACGGGAATACACCTTGTCTGGCAGCTACACCTTCTAATCCGCGTCCCACCGTGCTGGTGTTTGATTCCGGCGTCGGTGGGCTTTCGGTCTATGATGAGATTCGGCATCTTTTGCCGGATCTCCATTACATTTACGCCTTCGATAACGTCGCTTTCCCTTATGGGGAAAAAAGTGAGGAGTTTATTGTTGAGCGTGTGGTTGAAATCGTCACCGCTGTGCAAAAACGCTATCCCCTGGCGCTGGCGGTCATCGCCTGTAACACGGCAAGTACGGTCTCTCTTCCTGCATTGCGTGAAAAATTCCAGTTCCCGGTTGTGGGCGTCGTCCCCGCGATAAAGCCTGCTGCGCGTCTGACGGCGAACGGCATCGTCGGTTTACTGGCAACGCGTGGCACAGTGAAGCGTCCTTATACGCGTGAGCTTATCGACCGTTTTGCTAATGAGTGCCAGATTGCGATGTTGGGTTCGGCGGAACTGGTGGAGATGGCGGAAGCGAAGCTGCACGGCGAGGCGGTATCGCTTGAAGAGCTGCGTCGGATCCTTCGTCCGTGGCTGCGTATGCCGGAGCCACCGGATACGGTAGTGCTGGGCTGCACTCACTTCCCACTATTACAGGAAGAGTTGTTAAAGGTTCTGCCAGAAGGTACGCGCCTGGTGGATTCCGGTGCCGCTATTGCACGTCGCACGGCCTGGCTGCTGGAACATGAAGCGCCAGATGCAAAATCTGCTGATGCGAATATCGCTTTTTGTATGGCGATAACAAAAGAGACTGAACAACTTTTACCCGTTTTACGCCGTTATGGGTTTGAAACGCTCGAAAAACTGGCGCTGTAGCACGGTTTTGAGCAAAAAAGAGACGGTTGAACGTTTTTTTTAAAAGAGGGGTTGTCAACGTCTGAGAACTCCCTATAATGCGCCTCCACTGACACGGAACAACGGCTTACAGGCCGCCGGGTTAGCGGGGTTCAGAGATGAACGCCAGCAGAGAAAAGTGAAAATAATCGCTTGACTCTGAATGAGGAAAACGTAATATACGTGACCTCGCAACGGTGAGCTGAAAGCCGCGTTGCAACTGCTCTTTAACAATTTATCAGACAATCTGTGTGGGCACTCAAAGTGACATGGATTCTTAACGTCCTCGGACGATAAATGAATACCAAGTCTCAACGAGTGAACACGTAATTCATTACGAAGTTTA